>Ga0194132_10000080_pt1 | contig 174777 bp, 164 predicted proteins | sample TA2KigOf80mmetaG_FD_148612 | JGI IMG/M metagenome (GOLD analysis project Ga0194132, IMG submission 148612) | Freshwater microbial communities from Lake Tanganyika, Tanzania - TA2015054 Kigoma Offshore 80m | ecosystem: Environmental > Aquatic > Freshwater > Lake | place: Tanzania: Lake...
CTGCCGCAAACCGTTTCCTTGGCATCGCTGCCTCCCTTTCCGTCCAGGCATTTTCCCACTTTGCGCCTGGTCTAGTTTTTGGGGGGCAGGTCAATATCAGCCAACTGGAACTGTTCCGTTCAATATGCAAGGCAACGAAAAACTACTCTGGCTGTTCAAAGACGTACCATACCATCAAGAAAAAGTTTTTCGCTCCTTCGAAGGCGGGCACCACGGCGTCAGTATCCGTGTGATGAGGGGTGTTACCTATAGGGTAGGTCAATTCAAAGGCCATCCCTTTGAAAGTACAAAGTTGGCACACGTAGGGACGGGAATGTTAGGCTTGACGACTTCCGGCTTATATTTTTCTTCTAGAGAAAAAGGGTTAAAAATCCCCTATGACAAGATCGTAGCGTTCGAGCCTTATTCAGACGGCGTAGGAGTGCAGAGGGATGCAGAACGCGCTCTGCCACAAATCTTCGTTACCGGCAACGGATGGTTCGTGTATAACCTTGTAACAACCCTAGCAAAACTCTAGTTAACGACGATTGTTGTGAATGATTCTAAGGGGGACGTTTTAGGCCTCTAGCCAGACCTCTACCCGGAATTTACTTCCAGGCTGATGTCGAGCGCGGGGGCGGAGTGGGTGAGGGCGCCGACGGAGATGTAGTCCACGCCGGTGCGGGCGACGGAGCGGACGCGGGCGAGGGTCATGCCGCCGGAGGCTTCGGTCTTGGCTTTGCCTTTGGCGAGGGCGACGCACCTGCGCATCCGGGCGAGGGACATGTTGTCCAGGAGGAGTCGCTTGGCTCCGGCATCAAGGGCTTCGCGGGCCATGGCGATGGTGGTGACTTCGATGACGACGGGCAGGCCTCCGGCTTTGCGGTTGGCCTCTTCCACGATGCGTCGCAGGCTCCAGCCCCGGCCGCGGAGGGCGGCGATGTGGTTGTCCTTGACCAGGATGCCATCGGAGAGGTCCATGCGGTGGTTGGTCCCGCCGCCCATGCGGACGGCGTACTTTTCCAACCGGCGGAGGCCGGGGGTGGTCTTGCGGGTGTCCAGGATGGCACAGCGGGTGCCCTTCACCGCCTCCACGAAGCGGGCGGTGAGGGTGGCGGTGCCGCTGAGGCGCTGCATGAAGTTGAGGGCGACGCGCTCGGCGGAGAGGATGGAGGCGAGAGGGCCTTCGACCTTTGCGACGACATCGCCCCGCTGGACTGAGGAGCCATCGCGAATGAGGGCGGTGAAGCGGACCTTGGGGTCAACCTGGCGGAAGACTTCCTGGGCGATGGGCAGGCCGACGATGACGCCCTCCTGCTTGATGAGGAATTCGCCTCCGGCGCGGGCAGAGGGCGGGATGAGGGCGCGGCTGGTGGCGTCCCGATGGGCGGCGTCCTCGGCGAGGGCGAGGCGGACGAGTGGGGCGATGGGGGGGAGTCTGCTATAGGACATTAGGGAATCACCCTCCTCGCGGCTCGGAGGCCGACGGAAGGCACTCAAATCCCTCTCCCATCGTGGCTCGCAGACGAGCACCGGGCGAGGCGACAAGAAAGGCCTGCGCCTTTTTATTGCGGGCGGGGCTGAGCCCTGGCTTCGCCAGCCCGAGGACGGGCCGCCCGTACCAGAAATGTTCAGTCTGACGAAGCTTAGCGGACATAGACGATGTGTTTGAGCCAGGCGTCTGAGGGTTGAGGATAATCGGAGCGATAGTGGGCGCCGCGGCTTTCGGTGCGGGCCAGGGCGGCCTCCGCCATGATACGCGAGGTGAGGACGGCGTGCTTGAGCTCGTAGCTGGGGCGGTCTTTGGCCTCCGGAAGGGCGGCCTCCCAAGCGGCGAGCCGCTCGGCGGCGCGGGTGAGGCCTGGGGCGTCGCGCTCGATGCCGACATCGTCCCACATGAGCTGCTGGAGATATTCCAGCGTGGGAGCGGCGGCATCCCGGGCGACGGCGCGCTCGGGCAATCGCCGCGTCTCTTCCACGCGGCTGGACCTGGCGGCGGGGCAATCGCCCTTGAGCTGCTGGGTGCGCTCGACGGCACGCTTGCCGAAGATGACGGTCTCCAGCAGGGAGTTGCTGGCGAGTCGGTTGGCGCCGTGGACGCCGGTGCAAGCGACCTCGCCGACGGCGAAGAGGCCCTTGATGTTGGTCTCGCCGCAGCCGTTGGTCTTGATGCCGCCCATCATGTAGTGGGCGGCGGGGGCCACGGGGATGAGCTGTTCCGTGATGTCCAGGCCGTGGGAGCGGCAGAACTTGTAGATCTGGGGGAAGCGGGCGGGGATGCCGCGCTTGGGCAGGTGGCGGATATCCAGGTAGACGTGGTCGGCGTTGGTCTTTTTCATCTCGGCGACGATGGCGCGGGCGACGACATCGCGCGGGGCAAGCTCGCCGTGGGGGGAGTAGCGCTGCATGAAGCGCTCGCCCTGCTGATTGCGGAGGATGCCACCTTCGCCGCGGACGGCTTCGGAGATGAGGAAGGCCTCGACTCCCGGGATGCGAAGGGCGGTGGGATGGAACTGGAAGAACTCCATGTCCATGATTTCCGCCCCGGCCTGGTAGGCCAGGGCGACGCCATCGCCGAGGGCGACGGGCGGGTTGGTGGTGAACTTGAAGAGCCGCCCTGCGCCGCCGGTGGCCATGACGAGGAAGCGGCAGGCGAAGCGCTCCAGCCTGCCCTTGTGGGCGTTGAAGACGGTGACGCTTTGGACGCAGCCATCGGCGACTTCGATCTCCGCGAGGAGGCTGTGCTCGTGGATGAGAATGTCGTCATGGCGGGCCTGGGCGCTGAGCGACATTTCGATCTGCGCGCCGGTGGAGTCGCCGCCGGCGTGGAGGACGCGGGGGAGGCTGTGGGCGCCCTCCTTGGCGAGGGCGATCTCGCCGTGGATGGTATCGAAGGTGACGCCGTAGCGGATGAGGTCGGCGATACGGTCGGAGGCCTCTTCCGCCAAGAGGCGGACGGTCTCCGGGTCGCTGAGGCCAGCGCCGGCGGCGAGGGTATCGCGGATGTGGAGCTCAGGGCTATCGCCCTGGCCGATGGGGGCGGCGATGCCGCCTTGGGCGAATTGGGTGTTGCATTCGGCGATGCTGCCCTTGGTGAGGAGGAGGACCCTGCCCGATTCACGGGCGAGGAGCCCGGTGTAGAGGCCGGCGATGCCGGAGCCGACGATGACGTAATCGAAGAAGGGGACGGCCGGGTACGAGGTCACGGGAGGGCCTGCCGAAATGTGGAGCGGCTCCTAAGGGAACCGCAGGGATACTCCCCCTCTCCTCTCGGGCTGCGCTCGAGCTCCTCTCCCGCCGAGGGAGAGGAGACGCAGGCAGCAGCCTTAACGGCCGTATCGCGCGCGAGGGAGGTCACGTGGTGGCCAGCATCCGTTCGAGGGCGACCTTGGCCCAGCGCGCAACCTCGTCGTCCACCTTGATCTCGTTGACCACCTCGCCGCGCACCAGGGCCTCCAGCACCCAGGCCAGGTAGGCGGGGTGGATGCGGTACATGGTGGAGCAGGGGCAGATGACGGGGTCCAGGCAGAAGATGAGCTTGTCCGGCTGTTCCTGAGCCAGGCGTTTGACGAGGTTGATCTCCGTGCCGACGGCCCAGGCGCTGCCGGGGGGTGAGTCGGTGACGGTCTTGATGATGTATTCGGTGGAGCCGACGGCATCGGCGATGTCCACCACCTCGTGCTCGCATTCGGGATGGACGAGGATCTTGACGTTGGGGACGCGCTTGCGGGCCTCCTTGACCTGGTCCACGGTGAAGCGCTTGTGGACGGAGCAGTGGCCCTTCCACAGGATAAAGGCCGCCTTGCGGTAGGCCTCCCGGCTGTTGCCGCCGAGGGGCTGGAAGGGGTCCCAGACGAGCATATCGTCCAGGATGTAGCCCATCTTGAGGCCGGTGTTGCGGCCGAGGTGCTGATCCGGGAAGAAGAGGACCTTTTGGCCGCGCTGAAAGGCCCACTTCGCAACGGCGGCGGCGTTGCTGGAGGTGCAGACGATGCCGCCGTTGGCGCCGCAGAAGGCCTTGAGGGCGGCAGTGGAGTTCATGTAGGTGACGGGGATGACTTTGCCGGTCACGCCCTCCATCGCTTGGAGCTCGTCCCAGCACTGGAGGACGTCTTCCGTGGGGGCCATATCGGCCATGGAGCAGCCGGCGGAGAGGTTGGGCAGGATGACGCGCTGGTGGGGGGCGGCCAGGATATCGGCGGTCTCCGCCATGAAGTGGACGCCGCAGAAGACGATGGAGTCGGCCTCCGGGTGGGAGGCGGCGTGCCGGGCGAGCTTGAAGGAGTCGCCCCGGAAATCGGCCCAGCGGATGATCTCGTCGCGCTGGTAGTGATGGCCCAGGATGACGAGCTTCGTGCCGAGCTTGGCCTTCGCCTCGCCGATGCGGCGGACGAGGACGTCCTCGCTCAGGCCCACGTACTCCTTGGGCAGGCGCGAGGTGTTGGCCTTGGTGGACATCTCCGTGCGCAGGAGCAGGTCGCCGAGGGAGCGATCGGCGTCGCAGCCTTTGCCTACCTCGAACTTCTTGGGGATCTGGAGTTGGAGCGTCATATCGCCACCGCCTTTTAGCCAGCCACCACTGGGATCTGGAGCCTGCCCGGCTGAGCCGGGTGCTTACGGATCGAGTCGGGCTTCACGGTTCCCTCAACGGACCAGGTCGTCGCTTTGGTGATTTCCGCGTCCACCAGCTCGCCGGGGGTGCGAGCACCTTCGCCCGCCAGGTAGACGAGGCGGTTGGCGCGCGTCCGGCCATGCCACCGGCCGTCCTTCCGCCCTTCGATAAGGACCTCCTCCGTTGTGCCAACCATCTCTCTATTGATCTGATGCGAAATCTCGGCTTGAAGAGCGTCCAGGACGTGGAAGCGCCGGCTCTTCTCTTCCGGGGAGACATCGTCCGGCAGCTTGCGGTAGGAGATGGTGCCGGGGCGGGGCGAGTACTGGGCGATATGCACCTTATCGAAGCGGACGCGCCGCACCAGGTCCACGGTCTGCTCGAACTGCGGGACCGTTTCGCCGGGGAAGCCGACGATGATATCCGTAGTCAGGCCGACCTTGGGCATGGCGGCGCGGATGCGGCCGACGAGGTCGAAATACTGCTCGCGGGTGTAGCCGCGGCGCATGTTGGCGAGGACGGTGTCATCGCCGGCCTGGACGGGGAGGTTCACGAACTCGCAGACCTTTTCCAGGCGGGCGACGGCGTCAATGATCTTCTGCGACATATCGTTGGGGTGGGAGGTGAGGAAGCGGATGCGCTTGACGGCGGGGACGGCGTTGACGGCCTCCAGCAGGTCGGCGAGGTCGCGCGGCTCGGGGAGGTCATCGCCATAGGAGTCCACGTTCTGGCCGAGGAGGGTCACTTCCTTCACGCCGCGCTTGGCGAGCATCTCCACTTCCTTGACCACCTCCGCAATGGGGCGGCTGACCTCCCGCCCGCGGCGGTAGGGGATGATGCAGAAGGTGCAGAACTTATCGCAGCCGTGGGTGATGGGGATATAGGTGGCGACGGAGGGATGGCTTGGGACAAGAAGCTCGGAGCTATCCAGGCAGGCGCCGGAGCGGGCCTCCACGAGCCGGACCAAAGGGCCGAACTCTTGGGGGCGCATGAAGCAGTCCACGTGGGGGAAGCGTCGCTTGAGGTCGCGGGTGCCCGGGCCGACCATGCAGCCCATGAGGGCGATGACGGCCTCGGGCCGCTGCCGCTTAACTTGGGCGAGGGCGCCGAGGCGTCCGGCGACCTTGTCCTCCGCCCCTTGGCGGACGACGCAGCTGTTGAGGACGATGACATCGGCGGCCTCCAGCTGGTCGGTGGGCGTGCAGCCGAGGCGATCAAGGGCCGCCGACATCCGCTCGGAATCGGCGACGTTCATCTGACAGCCCACTGTCCAGACGTGGTAAGTTGTCATGTGATTTACTTCACAAACTATGCCCGAATTTTGGGTACAAAACGCCCCCTGCGGTATATCCACCGGGTTTTGGCGAGAGTAGCAGACTGGCGGAGGGAACGGGATTTGAACCCGTGATAGGGGCTTTAGACCCCTATAACCGCTTAGCAGGCGGCCGCACTAGACCGGGCTATGCGATCCCTCCGGATAGGGCAACTATAGCATGCGGAGGGGAGGGGAACAAGGAGCGGGGAGCATGGCTCGCAGGCAAGGAGAGGCGGAGGCACGACCGGGCTTCCCATAGCGCCATGACGGCGCTAGCCGGAGGCGGCCTGCCGCGGGGACTTGGGCAGGGTGAAGGAGAAGGTGGCGCCCATGCCGGGAGCGCTCTCCGCCCAGATGCGCCCGCCGTGGGCCTCCACAAAGCCTTTGGCGATACTGAGGCCCAGCCCCGCGCCGCCAGCCTTGCGCGTCCGTGAGGGCTCCTGGCGGTAGGAGCGCTGGAAGAGGCGGCCGAGCTCGCCCTCCGGGATGCCTTCGCCGGTGTCCGTCACCTGCACCTGGACGGCATCGCCGATGTCAAAGGCGCGGATGGAGATGGAGCCATCGGGCGGCGTGTGGCGGATGGCGTTCTGCACCAGATTAGCCAGGACGCGCTGGATGCGCCGCTGATCCATGACCACGGGCGGGACGCCGCCATCCACCATCGCCTGGAGCTTCAGCCGGACCGCTTGGGCCTGGGGGCGCATGCCCTCCACGGTCTCTGCGATGACGTTGCCCACGGATGCCTCTTCAAGGTGCAGCCGGAAGAGCCCGGCATCCATCTGGGACAGCTCAAAGAGGTCGTTCACCAGCCGGGTGAGATGCTCGATCTCCTTTTGGGAGGTCTTGAGGTAGCGCCTCACCGTGTCCGGGTCGGTGACGACGCCGTCGTTGATGCTTTCGATCATGGCGCGGATGGAGGCGATGGGGGTGCGAAGATCGTGGGAGACGGCGGTGACGACCTCGCGCCGGGCCTGCTCCAGCTCGCGCTGGCGGGCGAAGCCGTCTTCGAGGCGCTGGGCCATGCCGTTGAAGGCCGCCGCCAGCTCGCCGACCTCATCGCCGCCAGTGACGCGGACGCGGGTGTCCAGCCTGCCTTCGCTCAAGCGCCTAGCCGCATCCACCACCTCCCGAAGCGAGCGGGAGGTGGTCTCCGAGAAGGCGATGGCGACGAAGACGGCCATGCCGAGGGAGAAGCCGAGGAGGGCGGCCAAGAGCGCAAGGTCGTGGGTAGAGAGGAACATGAGGGAGGCGATGAAGGCGATGTTGGCGAGGGCAAGGCCCGTCGAAGCGAGGGCGATGACGAGCATCTTGCCGCGCAGGGTGCGGACCCAGGCGGGCAGGCCGAAGCGCTGGGCGGCGATGCCGAGGCCGATGGTGAGGCCGCCGCTTGCGAGGAGGAAGAGGGCCATGGCAACGAGGTCTTCGGCAGGCGGGTGGAGGGCAGCGACGACGATGGCGATGACGATGCCCTCCAGCACAGCGAGGGCGACAAGGCCGAAGAGGAGTCTCCGCCAGAGGGTATGCATCGGTCACGCCTCGAACTTATAGCCGACGCCCCAGACGGTCTTGATGAACTGGGGCCGCATGGGGTCCGGCTCCACCTTTTCGCGAAGGCGGCGGACGTGGACGGTGACGGTGCTCATATCGCCGGCGTAGGAGTAGTCCCAGACCTTGTCCATCAGCTGCTCGCGGGTGAAGACCCGGCCGGGATTGGAAGCGAGGAAATAGAGGAGGTCGAACTCCTTGGCCGTAAGGGCGATCTCCCTTTCGCCAAAGGTCACCAGGCGCGTGGCGGGGTTCACCACCAGCCGCCCGTGCCGGAGGCCGCCCGCGTGGGGCGCGGCCGGTCCGGCGGCGGTGCGCCGGAGGACGGACTTGACGCGCGCCACGATTTCCCGGGGGCTGAAGGGTTTCACCACATAATCGTCGGCGCCCATCTCCAGGCCGACGATGCGGTCTGTCTCCTAGCCTTTGGCGGTGACCATGATGATGGGCGTCCTGCCGGTCTGGCGGATGCGGCGGCAGACTTCCAGGCCGTCCACGATGGGGAGCATGAGATCGAGGACGATGAGATCGGGCGCCCACTTCTCGGCGATGCGCAGGGCCTCCGCGCCGTCAGCCGCCACCGCCACGTCAAAGCCGTCCTTGCGCAAGTAGCGCTCCAGAACCTCAGTGACGACGGCTTCATCGTCCACCACAAGGATGCGCTTCGGCGTCTCTCGGCCAGGCATCTGGGCCCCTTCCGCCTCTTTCACGATAGTCTGGGTGTCAGTATACACAGGAGCCTTTCTAGAGGGTGACGGGGACGTAATCGGCCAGGGTGGAGATGAGGTTGGTGTAGACGATGATCCCAAGGACGACGAGGGCCGCGCCGCCCATGTAGTTCGTCGCCAGCAAGACCTTGCCGTGGCGCTTCATCAGGCTGCTGGTCCATCCGGCGAAGAGCCCCGCGCCGATGAAGGGAAGCATCAGGCCCAGGGAATAGGCGAAGAGGAGGAGCGCGCCTGATTCAGCGGAGCCCTTGGTGCCCGCCAGCACCAGGATCGCGCCGAGGATGGGGCCGACGCACGGGACCCAGCCCACGGCGAAGGCGGCGCCGACGAGGAAGGAGCCGAAATAGCGAAGGCGCTTGGCCCAGTCCGTCTTGATGGTGAAGCCGCGCTCCAGGAGCTGGAACTTGAAGAGGCCCAAGGTCACCAGGCCGAAGGCGATGACGAGGACGCCGCCGACGCGATTGAGCCAGATGGAGTTGTCTTGCAAGGACGAGGAGAGGGCACCGAGGGAGCTGCCCAGAAGGACAAAGACAGCGGTGAAGCCGACCACAAAGGCAAGGGTATTGAAGATCGAAGCTCTGCGAACCTGCCAGGGCGTGGCAGTTGAGCGATCGGCCAGGGTGAAGCTGGCCAGATAGAGGACATAGGCAGGGACGAGGGCCAGCGTGCACGGGGGAAGGAAGGAGACGATGCCCGCGCCGAACGCCGCAAAGATGCTGACGCTGTCCGTCATAGCCGCTCCTATGAGCCGAAGGTGAAGGTGTAGAGGACGAAATCGGCGGAGTTCACGCGCAGGTCAAGGTTCCTTGTCACAACGGCATCGCCGCGGACGACGTTATAGAGACGAGGCTCATCCACGGTGAAATAGGTGCGCCCTTCGCCGTCTACCTTTATGTCGCCGCCGCGCAAAGCCTCCGGGATAGGCGCGCCGTCTATCGCGGCCAGGACATCAAACCGGCCGGGCGCGCCGGGCCGGATGACGGCGTTGACGCTGGCGGCGGTGAAGCGTATGCCCACAGCGTCCTCGAATCCAGCCGTCGCCGCCGCATGGCGCACGCTTTCGTTCCCCACCTGCCATGCGCCGTGGAGGTAGAGCTTGCCATCGGCCCGCTCACCCGAGGCGGCGTATTGGGCGGGTCTATCGTTCCCGCCGCTCACCGGGTTCCCAAGGTAACTGCCGTTGGCCCAGCCATAGCCCGCATACAGCTCTCGCGTGATGCGTTCGCCGCTGTTCTGCCGGGCAGCCACGCCGCCGAGAGAAAGATCGTCCACACCGGCCCCTATTTCGGCAAGCAGCTTGCGTATCTGGGTCTCCGTCTCGATATAGGCCCCTTCGCCGATACGGTCATAGCGGATAGCCCCATCCCGATCAATGAGGTACTTGCGCGGCCAGTAGCGGTTCCGGTAGGCGTTCCAGGTTGCGAAATCGTTATCCAATCCTACAGGCCAGGTGATTCCCTGCTTGACGACGGCGGCGCGCACGTTCGCCTCCGAGCGTTCGAAATCGAACTCGGGCGCATGGAGGCCGATGATTACGAGTCCGCGAGAGGCGTACTTGGCGTTCCAGTCCTGGAGGTAGGGGACGGTGCGGATACAGTTCACACAGGAGTAGGCCCAAAAATCGACGAGGACGACCTTGCCGCGCAGGCCCTCCAGGGTCAGCGGCGGCGTGTTGATCCATGCAGCGATGCTGCGAATCTCGGGGGCCGCCGGCCCCTTGAGAGAGGCGGCGGAGCGGCCCGGCTCGGCGGTGAGCGCCGGAGCGCCCGCGCCGCCGGAGGAGGCGCCGCCGCGCTCGGGCGCGATCGTCAACTCGATGGCGACGATGGCGACGGCAATGGCCGCGATGACGCCGATGCGCGCCGCCCAAAGGCGTGTTCCTGCCAGGTGCATGCCCGCCCTTCCTTCGTCCACGATGGAACAAGCGTAGCGGCCAAAGGTTGCGGCCCAGTGAAGAAGATTACATATCCCTTACAACTTCCCGATCGCAACGCTGTAAGCCTTTCGTAATCTTCGCAAGGGTTGAGCAATCTTCCATCGTTACGCTGGGCGTGAAATTCCACCGGAGGATGCCCGTATGCGCTCTGCAAGATCGAAACTGCTTCTGCTCCTCTCCCTCTCCGTGCTCACGCTCTTCATCTTTGCCGCCTGCAGCGATGATGACGATGGCGCGGTGATGGAGAAGAAGGACGGAGAGGCGATGGTCAAGGAAGGCGACACGATGAAGAAGGAGGGCGACGCCATGATGGTGAAGCTCCCGGACAGCATCATCGCCCCGCACTTCGTCAGCTCCGTGCCGAAACACGGCGAGGCGCTCAAGACCGCGCCGGATAAGATCATGCTCAATTTCAACTTCAATCTGCACAGGGACTCCAGTGTCAAGCTGACGGTGGACCACAATCCCGTGGCCCTGGGGGCGCAGACGATATCCGCAGACGAGAAGGTCATCACGATCCCCATCACAGGCGAGCGGAAGAACGGCGTCTATCACGTCATCTACAAGGCATGCTGACCGGACCGCTCCTGTCACGACGGCAGCTTCGGCTTCACCGTCGGCGACGTCATGGTGAAGGAAGGCGATACGATGAAGAAGGAGGGCGACGCCATGATGGCGAAGGTCCCTGCGAAGGTGACGGCCCCGCACTTCCTCGACTCCGTGCCGAATCAGGGCGATGTGCTGCCCATGGCCCCGAGCGCCGTGATCCTGAACTTCGATTTCAATCTCCACACTGATTCCACGATCACGGTCACGCGGGACGGCCAATCCGTCCTCACGGGAACCAAAACGATCTCTCCGAACCAGCTTTCCATGTCCATCCCCATCACAGGCAATGCAGGAGACGGCACGTACACCGTCAGCTACAAGGCCTGCTGGCCCGATCGCTCCTGCCACACCGGAAGCGTCTCCTTCATCGTAGACGCTTCCAAGAAGAGCGCGTTCAACGATATGCGCGGCAAGCGCGAAGTGGCGGTCGCGATGCAGAACATCGCCTTCACGCCGCAGTTGCTCATCGTCAACCCCGGCACAAAGGTTACCTGGACCAACAACGACGGGGCGGTGCACTTTGTGAACAGCGATCCGCACCCATCCCACAACGGCACGCCTGCGCTGAACTCATCCTCCCTACAGAAGGGACAGAGTTACTCGTTCACCTTCGCAAACGCAGGCATCTACACCTATCACTGCTCGGCGCACCTAGGCATGACGGGACAGGTGCTGGTGCAATCATAGCGCCTCGGCCGATATCGCAAATCGGAGCGTAAAAAAAGGGAGGGACGGGCGACGCCCGTCCTTCCCTTTTTCCGTACCGCTCAACAGAAGGAATCGTTGACAGTCCCGTGTGGGACAACTATCCTGCCCGAATCTGAAGAAAGCGCCGTCCGGGAGTTGCCGTGCCATCGAACGCCAGCCATCACCTCCCCCTCGAAGGCATCCGCGTCGCCGATCTGTCCCTTGTGCTGGCGGGGACCAGCGCCTGCACGCTGCTCTCCGATTGGGGGGCGGAGGTCATCCGCCTAGAGCCGCTGCAGAACTTCCAGCCCAACACGCGCGGCAGGCTGGCGCGGCCGTCCCAAGCCTACCTGGACGCGGCGCACGTGTGGGTGAACGCCTACCCGGATTTCAAACCCGGCAGACGCCCGTGGAACCGCTGGCCGTTCTTCCAAGTCCACGCCCGCAACAAGCTCAGTATGACCTTGGACATGAAATCGCCGGAGGGGCTGGCGATCCTGAAGCGCATCGTCGCCGTCTCGGACATCGTGATCGAGAACAACGTGCCGGAGACGCTGAACAAGCTGGGCATCAGCTATCCCGTCCTCCGCAAGGTGAAGCCGGACCTCATCATGGTGCGGATGCCGGGCTATGGGCTCACCGGGCCCTACGCGAACTACCGGTCGCTGGGGTCGCACCTGGAGGGCACGGCAGGCCATACCTACATCCGAGGCTACGCCGATTCAGACCCAACGACGGTTGAGGACATCTACTTCGGCGATGCCGCCGCCGGGGTGACGGCCTGTTTCGCGGCCATGGCGGCGCTGCACGAGCTGCGCCGCACGGGCAAAGGCCAGCTCATCGAACTGGCGCAAGTGGAGACGGTGGTCTCCTACTTCAGTGATCTGCTGCTCGATTACCAGATGAACAGGCGCGTCGCGAAGCCAGGGGGGAATGACCTCGCCCCCTTCGCGCCGCACAACACCTATCAGTGCAGCGGCGACGACCGGTGGGTCGCCATCGCCGTGAGCAACGACAAGGAGTGGCAGGGCCTGGTGAAGGCGATGGGCAACCCGGAATGGGCGAGTGACGCCAAGTTCTCCACCCAAGCCGGGCGCTTCAAGCGCCGCCGGGAGCTGGACCAGCGCATCACCCAGTGGACGCGCCAACATGAGAACCAGTGGGCGATGGCGCGTCTGCAATCGTTCGGCGTGCCGGCAGGCGTGCTGAACGACGAGCGCGACGCCTATGCCGACCCGCACCTGAACGCGCGGGGCTTCTTTGAGACGCTGACGCACCCGGATACGGGGACGCACCGGTATCCGGGCATCGTGTGGAAGATGGTGAAGACGCCGAACAAGATCCGCACGCCCCCGCCGATGCTGGGCGAGCACAACAAGTACGCCTATGCCGAACTGCTGGGGGTCCCGCCCGAAGAGTACAAGCGCCTGGAGGCGGCGGGGCACATCGGCGACGAGTATCCGCCGCACGTGGCCTAAGGGCGGCTTTCAGCTCATAATAAAAAGAAGGGGCCGCCCTGCAGGGCGGCCCCTTCTTTTTATCTGCGAGAACGGTTATGCCTTGCGGCCAAGGCCCGCAAGGAGCTTGGTCTGGAGGTCGGCGTTGGCGGGCACTTGCACCATGGGCTTGAAGGCTTCACCCGGCGCCTTTGAGAGATTCGCGAAGCCGGGGGACATGGCGGCGTAGCAGGCTTCCACGAGGTTGGCGGGGAGCTTTGTATCCTGTTTGGTGGCCTTGGCCAGGTCCCAACCGTGGATGAGGATATCGTCCGCCAGAATCATCGCGAAGGCGGCGCCGGGCTTCTTCAGTTCGCCGCTGCCGGGCGTTCCACCGAAGACTTTCAGGCCGAAGAGGGGAACACCGGTGATGTGATCCAGGAGCTGCTTCACATTCCACTTCTCACAAGGGGTCGAATCGTTCCTCTGGTTCGGCTTCACGCCTGCGATGTATTTCCGCGTGTGGGCCGCCGCCTGGTCGATCACTGCTATCGGGTCCATCTGTGCCATAGGTCGTCCTCTTTTCTGATAATCGGTACAGGTCCGTGGCTCATTCGAGCTTCGTACAGGATACTCCTGCCGTGCAAGGGGTACGACGATTCGGGGCAAACGGTTCGTTGACAGCCGTTAGACCCGGTTCTACACTCGCGCCACTCTTATCGGGAGGCCGCTATGGGCATGCTGGACGGCAAGGCAGTGGTGATCACAGGCGGAGGGGGACTGCTGGGCTCGGAGTTCGCGAAGGCGATGGCGAAGGAGGGGGCGAAGGTCTTAGTGAACGACATCGTCGCCGAGAACGCCAACGCCGTTGTTGCGGCGATCACCAAGGCAGGCGGCACGGCCCATGCCAACACGCAGGCCGTGGCCGGATGGGAGAGCGCGGGGCGCATCATTGACGATTGTCTCCAGCGGTTCGGGAAGATAGACGCCCTGGTGACCTGCGCCCACAAGACGACGGGCGGGCCGATCTGGGACATGAAAGAGGCGGACCTGGACCTGACGATGAACATCCATGTGAAGGGTCAGTTCGCCTGCGTGCACCACGCAGCCAAGCAGATGATGAAGCAGAAAAGCGGCAGCATCATCACGATGAGCTCCCGCGCGCTGAACGGCCATCCGGCGCTCTCCACCTACGCCGCCGCCAAGGGCGCGATCATCAGCGGCACGATGAGCTGGGCCCTGGAGCTGGCCGACCACGGCGTTCGGGTGAACTGCATCCTCCCGGCGGCGATCCGCCCCAAGCCGGGGCAGGAGCTGCCGACGCATATGAAGTGGTTCTGGGACTTCAGCGTGACCAACCACTCGTGGTACGAGCCGGTCCCCGCCGCCCACACGGTGGCGCCGCTGGCCGTCTACCTGGCGAGCGACGCCGCGAACTGGGTGACGGGGCAGATCGTCTTTCTGAGCGGCGATACGCTGGCCCTGCTGCGCCACCCGCGCGAGGAGCGTTTCGGCTTTATGCCCAACGGGTGGACGGGGGCCGATGTGGCGCGCTATTTCAAGGAGACGGTGGGCGCGCAATTGGAGATGCCGGGCATGGGCGTGCCCAGGTACAAGTGGTACGAAGGCGTGAGGGCGCAGAAGTAGCCGCGCCTCATCCTCTCCCTAGGGCTGGAGGCTCCAGCCGCCCTTGCCATCGCTCAGCCAGCCGCTGGAGGCCATGGTCCCGCCATCCACGTGCAGCGTGACGCCGGTGGTGTAGGCACCGAGGTCTGAGGCGAGGTAGACGCAGGCTCCCGCGATGTCCTCCGGCTGGCCGACGCGCTTGATGGGGAAGCGACGCATCAGCGTAGGCCTATTCTCCGGGGTGAGCGAGGCCGCCGTGTGAGGCGTCTCCACGAAATCCGGCGCGACGCAGTTGACGCGGATGCCGTGCTCGCCGAGCTCCAGGGCCAGGGAGCGCGTGAAGTTGGCGAGGCCCGCCTTGCAGGCGCTATAGACGGCCCGCAGGGGCGCGGCGCGGTGGCCTTCGATGGAAGTGATGAAGATGACGGAGCCCCCGCGCTTGCCCGCCAGCATCGCCTTGACGGCCTGCTCCGTGCAGTAGAACTGCCCCATGAAGTTAAGCTCGATATGCTTGCGCCAGCCCTCTTCGCCCTGCTCCAAGAACGACTGCCTGCGCGTGCCTCCGGCGTTGTTCACCAGGATGTCCACGCCGCCCAGATCGCGCACCGTCTGCGCCACCATCGCCTTCACCTGGCCGTAGTTGCGGATGTCCGTCGTGACGGCCAGGGCCTTGCGCCCCAGGGCCCGGACCTCGGCGGCAACCTTGCCGCCCGCCGCCTCATCCCTATCGGCGATGACGACATGCGCGCCGAACTTGGCGAAGGTGACGGCGATGCCCCTGCCGATGCCGGCCCCGCCGCCGGTGATGACGGCGACCTTGTCTTTCAGCGATGCGCTTGATGGATCCATAGTGCCTCCAAGAATTCCGGACGTCAGTCCGGCCACGTGATGACGTTTCCGGCTTTCAACGCCGTCATTTCCTCTGAAGAATAGCCGAGGGCGGCCATGATCTCCTGGGTGTGCTGGCCGATGACGGGCGGCGCGCGCTCGATGCGGCCCGGCGTCTCCGAAAAGTTGATCATGTGCCCATTCTCGCGCATCTTGCCATAGACGGCGTGGGTGTATTCGACGGCCAGGCCGTTGACGAGGTTCTCCGGGTCCATCAAGAGGTCCTTGCCGCCATCCCGGCTCGCGATCTCACAGGGAACGCCTGCGCGATCGAGCGTTGAGAAGACCTCGCTCGCTGTCTTCTTCGCGAACCAGCCTTCAAGGAGCGCGGCGAGCCGGGCGGCGTGATCGCGGCGCGCCTCAGGCGTGGCGAAGCGGGCATCGTTCGCCAGGCGCAGGTCGCTGAGGGCCGAGCAGAGGGCCCGCCAGTGGCCTTCGTTCAGGCAGGCGATGGCGAGCCAGCCGTCGCCCGCCTGGTAGAGGCGGTAGAGCGGTCCGAAGCCGGTCTGGGCCTTATCGAGCTTGTGCCGCTTCATTGGGCCATCGGGGCCGATGATGACATCGGAGTTGTAATAGAGTCCGCAGTTTAAAAGATTCGTGTCTACGAACTGGCCCTTGCCCGTCCGCTCCCGGTAGTAGAGGGCCATCAGCACGCCGATGACGGACTGAAGGGCGTTGCCGGTATCGCACATGCCGAAGCGGTACCAGACGGGCGGGTTGCCTTCGCCGCCCGCCTCGATCTCCAGGCCGCACATCGCCTGGAAGACCTGGTCGAAGCCGGGGAAGTGCGCGCGCGGGCCGGTGATGCCGTAGGCGGGCGTGTGGCAGTAGATAAGGCTGGGGTTCAATCCCTTCGCGGTGGCGTAATCAATCTTCAGCCGCTCGGCTACGCCCGGGCGGAAGTTGTGGTGGATGACGTCCACGGTGCGCATGAGGCGATGGGCGATCTCAAGCCCCTCGGGGCGCTTGAGGTCCACGGCGATATCGCGCTTGCCGCGCTGGCAGCCGTTGAAGGGCATCGTGGCGGGGCGCATCTGGTCGCCTTCGATGGCCTCCAGCTTGATGACCTCCGCGCCGAGATCTGCGAGGACCATGGGGCCGAAGGGACCTGCGAGGAAGTTGCCGAAATCGAGGACGCGGATGCCTTCCAGGGCGTGGCGCCGCTTCGGTCCGCGCGCGGCTCTTCCTTGCATCGCTTGGGAGTGGGGCATCGCGGCATCGCGCCAACGCTTCGCGAGGCTATCGAGACTTGCCGTGTGCCGGCCTACCAGGGGAGCGGGGCCCTGCACCTGCGCGGGAGCCTCGTGCAGATTGATGGTGACGCCGATCTGCTTCGTGGGGCCGATCACCGGGTCAATCACATCGGCGACGGCCTTGTTATGGATGACCTGCGGATCGCTAAAGGCGTCCTGGATGTATTGGATGGGGCCGATGGGGATCTCGGCGGCCCAGAAGCGCTGAAGGAGCTCCTTGCGCGGGATCTTGCGGAAGGCATCGCGCAGCATCATGTCCTGGGGAGAGCCCGGCGGCGCTTGGAAGAGGTTCCCTTCCTGGGGCGCCAGGCCCAGGATGCGCCACTGGACGCTGCGATCGCGCCCTCGGCCGCCCGCCATCTGCATCGAATGCACCCATGAACCGTCGGCGCACTGGAAGATGGCGGGCTGGGTCGCCTTCTGGATGCTCATCCAGTTGTCCATCTTCTCCGCCCACTGCCAGAGCTGTGTGGTAAAGGCAAGGACACCTTGATAGAGGGACGTTTCTACCCACTGGCCCTTTCCCGTCAGCTCCCGCACGTAGAGGGCGGCGGCGATGCCGATGGCGGCGAGATAGGAGGCGGCGAAACTGGGAAATGGATGGAAGAGGAAGATAGGGCCATCGCGCCAGCCCGCCTGCTCGTACTGCTGGCCGGAGCGGGCCTGAACGAGGGCGTCTATCCCAGGGCGGCCGGCGTGTTTACTTGTACGCGGGTAGCCGGTGACGGAGCAGTAGACGAGGGCCGGGTGCGCTCTGCGAAGCGCGGCGTAGTCGAGGCCGAGGCGACGCATCACGCCGGGAGAGAAGCTCTCTATCAAGACGTCCGCGCCGGAGACGAGCTTTAGGAAAGCAGCTTTCCCGGAAGGAGACTTCAGGTCAAGGACGACGCTCTTCTTGCCCCGGTTCCAGACGGTGTAGCCGCCGTAGCTGCGGAAGGGGTCGCCGCCGGGCGGCTCGATCTTGATAACCTCCGCCCCCTGGTCGGAGAGCGTCATGGTCGCCAGAGGGCCGGCAACGCCCCAGGAGAGATCGAGGATACGGACGCCTTGGAGTGGGCCGGGCATCGCTAGCTCCTACCTTTCCCTTGCATGGCGACAGCGCCAAAGGCAATCCCCGCCGGCGAGCAAAAGTCGCCAGACATCCCCCTCTCTTTTCTTCTCTCCCGCCGGGGGAGAGAAGAGGAGACGCGGGATGAGGAGGCCGGTTAGGGGGCCGGGCATGAGGACTCCGTGAGAAGAGTGTGCGCGGGCCAGCGTACGAGATGCGACGGCGAAAGTCCAGGGGCGGAGCGCCTATGAGAGGCCCCGCGAGGCCTGCTCCTTCTTGCGCTCCGCGTACCGCTGCCTGGCCGTATCCGGGATGAAAAAGACGAGCCCGATGGAGAGAAAGACCAAGATCGAGAGCGCGAGAAAGATGCGCTCAAGCCCCTCGCCCTTGTCCGAAAAGTGGCTGAGGACGATGACGACCATGGCGGCGCCGACGATGCCGCCGACGTTGCGGAAGACGCCTCGCACCCCGGAGATGCTGGAGATCTTCCCTGGAATCACATCGAGCGCGGCGTTGTTCGAAGCGGGCGCGCCGATGCCGAGGCCGACGCCGGTGATCACCATGATGATGGAAAGCCAGGCGACGTTTGGGATGCCGAGGTCGCGAAGGCCGAGGCCCAGGAGGAAGAGTCCGCAGGCGATGATCGTGACCCCCACCACCATGGGGCGGCGGTAGCCGAGGCGGATGAGCGCCACACTGCTGACGATGGAGAGCAGCACGAGCGCGATGGACCTGACCGTAAGGATCAAGCCGCTGGTGGAGGGGCTCATCCCATAGCCGACCTGCGCGTAATAGGGGATGAAGGAGAAGGTGCCGACGGTGAAGAGGCCGAAGATGAATTGCTGGATGTTCGCCATCAGGAGGGGCCAGGACTTCAGCAGCTGGACTTCCACCATCGGCGAGGGGGTACGAGCCTCGTGGCGCACGAACGCGATGAGCGAGAGCAGCCCGAGCGAGGCAAAGGCGATGGGCAGCGGATCGCTCATCGCGTTCGGATGGTTTGACCAGAAGGTGACGGCGTAGAGGAGCAGCGCTATCCCCAAGCCGAAGAGAGCCACGCCCAGCCAATCAATAGCAAGACGCCGCTTCGCTCGGTCGCTCTGGGGCAGAAGGCGGAGGCCGATGAAGAAGACGGCTACGGCGATGGGCACATTCACGAAGAAGAGCCACCGCCAGCTCAGGTGCGTGATGATGACGCCGCCGATGTTGGGTCCGATGATGGTCCCGATAGTCAGGATCGTGGTGAAGAGCCCGATGGCCGTCTGCCGCCTCTGGCCGAAGATATCGCTGGCGATGCCGATGGCCACGGGCAGGAAGACGCCCGCGCCGATGCCCTGGATCCCGCGGAGGACGATGAGGACGTAGACGTTCAGCGCGAAGCCGAGGGCGAGGGAGCTCCCGGCAAAGAGCGCCAGCGCCCAGAGGAAGAGTTTCCGATTGCCCAGCTCATCGCCCAGGTTCCCGGCCACGGGCATCACGATGGTCTGCACCAGGGCATAGACGTTGATGACCCAGCCGATCCAGCCGACGGTGGTGTCCAGCTCCTCTTCCAAAGTCGGCAGGCCCACGGCCACGATGGTGCTGGCCATAGTGGACATGAAGAGCGCCACAGCCACAACGGCGAAGACGGCGTAGTTGCGCCGCTCGGTTTCCGTCGCCCGCGCGAATGCCCGCATCATCACGCACGCCTCCGCTTCGATCCCCGCTATGGTAGTGGGTGCATCGAAGGCGCGCGTCAGGCCGTCCGGCGGCAGCCCGCAGCGCGGCCAGGGGCGCGCCGAGAGCGGTTGAAGCGGCGCGCGCATCTGGGTATAGTGGCGGCACTGTCCCTGTGGAGGCGCTCATGACTATCACGGCACTGCGCGATAAGGCGGCCATCGTCGGCATCGGCGAGACGGAGTATGTGAAGAAGAGCCCGCGCACCATCCAATCGCTGGTCTTTGAGGCGGTGGAGAAGGCCTGCGCCGATGCGGGCATCACGCCCAAGGACCTGGACGGCTTCGTCCAGTGCTCGAGCGGCGGCGTCTCCGTCCCCACGATGCACTTCATCACGAACTATGACCCGAAGGAAGTCACCTTCGCGGCCACGGCACCCTTCGGCGGCGGCACCGGCGTGAACGCGGCGGCGGGCCTGGCGGCCATGGCCGTGAACAGCGGCATGTGCAACTATGTGGTGGTCTGGCACGGGCTGGCCTGGGGCTCCATGAGCCAGATCCCCGGCGATATCCACGACCGCATCCCGATGAAGCACGACTTCGAGACGCCCTACGGCTGGTTCGGCCAGCCCTCCCACCTGGCGATGCTGGCGCGGCGGCACATGCACGAATACGGCACCACGCAGGACCAGCTGGGCATGGTGGCGGTGGCGCACCGCAAGCACGCCATCCTGAACGGCAACGCCGTGATGCGCGCGCCGCTCACCCTGGCCGATTACCATTCCTCGCGCTGGGTCTCGGAGCCCTTCCACCTGCTCGATTGCTGCCTCATCAACGACGGCGCGGGCGCCTATATCATCGCCTCGGCAGACCGGGCAAAGAGCCTGCGCAAGAAGCCCGTCTACGTCATGGGGCTTGGCATCGCGCCGGGACACCGGACAGAGTTCTGGGCGCAGAACCCCGTTATCACACAGACGGCGGCGGTGGACTCCGCGCCGCGCGCCTACAAGATGGCGGGCGTTGGGCCCAAGGACGTTGATTTCTTCCAGACCTATGATTGCTTCACCTGGACCGTCATCTCCACCCTGGAAGACCACGGCTTCTGCAAGAAGGGCGAAGGCGGGCCCTTCGTGGAGGGCGGGCGGATCGAGATCGGCGGCGAGCTGCCGGTGAACACCCACGGCGGCATGCTCTCGCAGTCCTACATGCAGGGGATGAACCACGTCATCGAATCGGTGCGGCAGCTGCGCGGCGAGGCAGGCAAAGCCCAGGTGAAGGACGCCGAGATCGGCCTGGTGGGCGGCTACGCGGGCTCCACCTACGCCAGCCTGATTCTGCGCCGATAAAATAAGAGCGCGGCCCGGGTGAACCCGGGCCGCGCCCACTCATCAGTGGGGACAGGCGTCCCGTACCGCTATTTCACTTCGATGGCCGCCGCCATGCCGCCCTGGTAGTGGCCCACCAGGTTGCAGATCAGTAGGTACTTGCCCGCATCCAGCTTGAAGGTCTGCTTTTTGGACTTGCCCTTCTTGAGGCTGTTCTCGTTGATGCGCCCGATGACCGTAACTTTGGACTCGTCCGCCTTGCCGTTGGCAGTGGGCAGGCCATTCGCGGCCAGGTCCGTCTTCACGATGGCAAGCTCGTGGGGGATCTTCCCCGCGTTCTTCGCATCGAACTCGATGCTGCCTGGGACGAAGGTGGTCTTCGCGGAAGCGATTTTGAACTCACTCAGCGTCACCTTCGCCGTCTGCTTTTTCTCCTTCGCGCCCGTGGTGACGAGCAGCAGCGCCGCCGCGAGCATCGCCACCCCAAGGATCATGCCGAACTTCTTCAGTGCTTTCACAAGTCCTCCTCGTGGAATCGGCGTCCCGTGACCGGGACGCCGATGAGTAAGTATAGCACTGAGCCGCGCGGTTATCCGCCTTGGTTCGCCTCGAGATTGGCCTTGAGCTGCTTAAGGTCTCTGGTGATGTTGCGCTTCACCATCATGGCCATGAGCGGGCGTGTCAGCCAGGCGACGAAGCCGGTCATGCCGCCCCGGATGCGGATCCTCGCCCGCGTCCCTCCATCCGCAGGCTCGAAGGTATACGTGACGCGCATGGGGAAGGGGCTCTTCACCGATCGCATGTCCAGAACCCGTTCAGGCTGATAGTCGGCGACTTCGAGGATATAGTCCACGCGCTTGCCCATGAAATAGGCGATGCGCTCCACCTGCATCCCCTTGGCCACGGGCCCAGGCGTGCGCTTCTTCGACTCCTTGATCCCCGCTATCCAGTCGCGCTCCCGCTCGGGGTCCGTGGCATAGGCGGCCACAGCGGCCGCCGGGCGGCGGATGAGCGCTGTTGCAGAGACATCAATAGGCATACAACCTCCCGGGATGCGCGCCGCCTCCGCGCGGGCGCGGAGGCGGCGCGTGCATGCTTCCTTGGGCGAATCCCTCGCTCGCTACTGCATCGAACCGGTCTTGATAAGGCCGATCGCCTGTCCTCCGGGCGTCGCGAACATCGCGATGGTGGGGCCGCCGGGGACGGCCATCGTCTTCATCAGGACCTTGCCGCCGGCGTTCTTGGCCTTGGCGAGGTAGGCGTCCGGGTCGTCAACCTGCACGTAGAAGGTGACCATGGCGGGCGCGCCGTCCATCGTTTGCCCGATGCCTCCATCAATGCCGCCCTTGCCCGCCTTCACCTCTGTGTAGTTCATCTCCTTGTGGAAGGTGTACTTCCAATCGAAGACCTTCGCGAAGAAGGCCTGCGTCTTCTTCGCATCCTTCGCCTGCACTTCGAACCAAACAACGGGATTCGCCATCGCGCTCCTTTTTTCGGGCAGGCCTGAGGCCGGCCCCGCTACGGGATGTTTTTGAGAACGTTACATCTGCCTGGGCTTGTGGTTGGGGTCCAGGCCCGGGTCGCCTCCCGTGGCGGCAACGGCCAGGCGGTTGAGGTACATCGTCCAGCCTTCCTTGTGCGGCGCCATGGCCGGCTCGGGAAGGCCCGTGTGCCGCAGCTTCACCAGCGTCTCGCTCCCCTGGGGGATAAGGTCAATCTCCACCCGCGATGAGCCGGGGCGGATCGGATTGTCCGCCGCCTCCCAGCCCCACGTGAAGACGACACGCTTGTTCGGCACCACTTCAACGTATTCGCCCTTCGCCACATCGCGCTCGTTGAAGATCACGCGGTAGATCCCGCACGGGCGCGGGTCGAGCTCAGCCCTGTTTCCCTTCCACTTGTGGTACTTCTTCGGGTCCGTCAGAAGCTGGAAGATCGTCTCCGGCTTCGCCTTGATGCGGACCTCCATCTCGATCGCCTTCGCCTCACCGACCTTCGGCATCCTGCTTGCTCCTTTCTTCTTCTTCGGCCGCCTCTTTGAGCATCGTCAATCGTTCGATCCAGAACTCCTCGATATATTCGCGCAATCCTTCGAGTCCTTCGGGCCTTGCCCTATACATGCGCCGCGTTCCTTCCTTTCGCACCGTCACCAGCCCGGCGTTCGCAAGCACCTGCAGATGCTGTGAGATTGCCGGGCGCGTCAGGTCGAAGAAGGCCGCGATCTCCCCTGCGGAGCGCTCGCGGTCTTTGACGAGCCGCAAGATCTCCCTTCGATTCGGTTCGGCGATGGCGTGCAAGGCATGCTCCATAAGGCGGAGCACACGTTAGCATATACTTACGTTAGTGTCAGCTAACTATTCTCTCCAGATATAAACGCCCCTTCTTAAGCAACTCTCCAATCGTCGGGCTCGTGGACACAAAAGAGCGCGACTTCTAGAATGCCTTTGAGAAGCAAGGCTCCTGGAGCAACGATGGACTACCTCGCAAAGCTCTCTCTCAAGGGCAAGACGGCGATCGTGGCAGGCGGCGGGCGCGGCATGGGCGAAGCAAGCGCCTTTGCCTTAGCCCAAGCAGGCGCGAAGGTGCTCGTCGCGGACTACAACCAGGCGCGCGCCGTGGACGTGGGCAGGCGCATCGCGAAGGAAGGCGGCACCGCCTTCGCCTTGCGCGCCGACCTGCGCGAGAAGGCGGACGTGGATGCCCTGGTCAAAGAGGCTGTGGAAAAGCACGGCGGCATTGATGTGCTGGTAAACGTGGCTGGGGGCATGTCGAAGTTCACCTATACGCCGACGACCGAATGGACCGACGAGGCGTGGGATTCCGTGGTGAACTTGAATCTGCGCTATGTCTTTCTCCTCTCCCGGGCAGTCCTCAAGACGATGGTGGCGCAAGGGCGCGGCGGCAGCATCGTGAACATCTCCTCCGTCGGCGGCCTGCGCGTCTCGCCTGGGATGGCGGCCTACGGCGCGGCCAAGGCCGGGATGATGCAGCTGACGCGCACCCTGGCGGCGGAGCACGGCAAAGACAACATCCGCGTGAACAGCATCGCGCCCGGGGTCATCCGCACGCCCATTATCGAAGCGAACTTGAAGCCGGAGCGGTCCAAGAGCCTGCCGCTGGGGCGCTTCGGCGAGGCCGATGAGATCGCCTCTATCGTCCTCTTCCTCGCCTCGCCGATGTCGTCCTACATCACCGGGGCAACCATCGTCGCCGATGGCGGGATGATCATCACGACGCCGTAGCGCCCTCCGCGCTCGGTGCGCCGATGAGCCGCGTGGCGAACGCCCGCTCCAGCGCGGGAAGCCGCTCTCGCGCCTCGACCTCGACCGCCGCAGGGTCACGCCCGCCCGCGAAGAGGAGGCCGATCACCGTGCCGCTGTGGGCGATGCAAAGGCCGAGCGCCCCTATCCTCTCGCTAAAGGCCTTCGCTTGCGCGAAGTACGGGTTGGGGGAAATCTCCTGATGCGCCGTCGCGCTCAGGGTGGCCCCGCGCGCGATGAGCGCGGCGTCGGAGCGCCGCAGGCCTTCGCGCACCAGGGAGAGCGCCGTGCGCCACTGCGCCTCCCGCGCCGCAAGCTGCGGCATGCGGTCAACGGCATTGAAGGCGAGGGTGTCTACTTCGCCGCCGAAATCGAGGACGAGGATGCCCATCGGCGGGGGCGCGCCAAGGCTCTCCATCAGGGAGCCCTGGCGATGGTCGAAGAGGGCGATGCCCTCAACCATCAGGCCATCGCTCGGCTCGATGGCGAGGGCGAGCGCGGCGACCTGGCGCGCGGAGAGGCGCGCGGAGAGGGCGGAGGCCGTCGCTTCGATGGCGCCGACCACGTCGGCGGTGCTGCTCGCCATCCCCTTTCCCCTAGGAAGCGCGCTTTCGATGGCGAGGGCCGCGTCAACATCGCGTCTGCCCAGGTGAGCGAGTGTCGCCTCCGCCGCGCGGCGAGCCTTCGGGCAATCGGCGGGGGCGGAGATGCGGCCTGCGCCGGGGGAGATGGCGATGCGCGTCGTGGAATAGAGATCAATGGGACAGGTGACATGGAAGTGACGTCCATCAATGATGCCCTGCACAAGCTCGCCGCAGGTCCCGGGCACTCTGGCAACGGCGACTGCGCCGCCAAGCCGCTTCGCCATCTCTGGGATCGTCATCGCCCGCCTCGGTGCGCTGCGACTTCGGCGAAGGGCCTGCCGCCCGCCGCCTTCACGTCCAGGGCCAGCCCAGCGACCATTAAGTAGACCCTATCGGCGCGGGCGGCGAATCGCTGGTTCACCTTGCCCAGCAGATCGCGATAGCGGCGGCCCAGCCTCGTCGGCGGCACAACGCCCAGGCCGACCTCATTGGTGACGACGATCCATGTGGCGCGACTCTGTGCTATCAGATCCAGCAGTCGCTCCGTTTCGGCGAGCAGCCGGGCCTCAGTCTTCGCAAGGCTCTTCTCATTGAGCAGATGATTGCTCACCCAAAGTGTTAGGCAGTCGAGAAGGATCGTATCGCAGCCGCGCGCGCGCTTCTCCAGAGCATCTGCAATCGCGAGGGGCTCTTCCAGCGTCCGCCATCCCCTCGGGCGGGCGCGCTTGTGCGCCGCGATGCGGCGCTTCATCTCGCCGTCCCGCGCCTGGGCCGTGGCGACAAAGAAAACGTTTCCGCCCCGGGCCGCAAGCTGTTCCGCGAAGGAGCTTTTGCCCGAGCGCGCGCCGCCGGTGATGAGGATGAGCCTGCCCTTCATACGGAGACTCGCTCCAGCCCGGCGATGCGGCGGATCAGCGTCATGTCCAGGTGCCGCTCCACAAAGTCGGCCAAGCGGTCGTACTCCTTGTCCTGGTCGAACTCGCGCGCGCCTCCGGGTAGCGCGACGCCCTTTCCCTGGGCGAGCCTGCGAAGGAGCGCGCGGCGCAGCCCGGCATTGTGGAAGAGGCCGTGCATATAGCTTCCCAGCGTCAGTCCTTCGGCATCAAGCTGCCCATCGCCTAGCGCAACCGCCCGTCCAGAGCGGCGCGTGAAGGCGAAGGGCGCGCCGGCATCGGCAGGTCCGGTCTGCCCCATATGGATCTCATAGCCCGTGATCGCTTCGTCGCCGCACAGGGAGAGCAGTCCCCGCCGCTCGCGCACCACGGCCTGCACCTGGTGCGTCGCCTTCTCCAACTCGAAGATAGTCGTATGCGGCAGCAGCCCGAGGCCATCCGCCTCAGAAAGCGGCGACTCCACGCCTTTCGGGTCGAGGATGCGCCTGCCGAGCATCTGGTAGCCGCCGCAGATTCCCACGATAGGCGTCCCGGCTCTCCTCCGTCCGATAATCGCCTCATCCATCCCCTGGGCGCGCAGCCAGTGCAAGTCGGCGATCGTCGTCTTCGAGCCGGGGATGATGATGAGATCGGGCGAGCCGAGTTCAGCCGCCGAGGCGACGAAACGCAATCGCACGCCGGGCTCTCGGCGGAACGGATCGAAGTCATCGAAGTTCGCGAGGTGCGGAAGCCGGACGACGGCGATGTCCAGAGAGGCCGTCGCGCCGCCTGAGGCCGACGGGTCGAGGCCCAGGGAGTCTTCCTCCGGGATGTGGATGTCGGCGAAGTAGGGCAGAACGCCTGCGATGGGGATGCCGGTGCGCGCGCGAAGCTCCGCGATGCCGGGCTCGAGCAGCGAATGGTCGCCGCGCATCTTGTTGATGACCAGGGCCTGCACCAGCGCGCGCTCTTCCGGCCGCAGCAGCTCCACGGTGCCGTAGAGCGAGGCGAAGACCCCGCCTCGGTCAATATCGCCCACCAGGACGATGGGCGCATCTGCATAGCGCGCCACACGCATGTTCACGATCTCGTGCTCGCGCAAGTTGATCTCGGCGGGACTGCCAGCGCCCTCGATGACGACGATGTCGTACTCCCGCCGCAGGCGGTCCAGCGCTTGCGTGACGATAGGCCACAATCGCTGCCGTTCCTGGTAGTAGGCGCGGGGCTCCAGGGCCTGCGTCGGCCTGCCCAAGACAACCACTTGCGACTTTCGCTCACCCTCGGGCTTCAACAAGATCGGGTTCATGTCCACATGCGCGATCGCCATCGCCGCCTCCGCCTGCACGGCCTGCGCGCGCCCGATCTCGCCTCCTTCGATAGTGACGTATGAGTTCAGCGACATGTTCTGCGACTTGAACGGCGCGACGGCGTAGCCCTGGCGCGCGAAGCTCCTGCAGAGGGCGGTGACCAGCACAGACTTGCCGGCATGGGAGGTGGTGCCCTGCACCATCAGCACCTTCGCGCGCCGCTCACTCGCCATGGCGCTCCTCCAGGTGCGAGGTATCGTTCCACAGCTCAAGCGTCGCCGCGCCCTGCTGCACGTTGATGATGGAGAGGCTCGCCGGCTCCGTGCGCACGCGCCAGTAGTAGGCCAGCGGCAACCCCAGGAGCGCAAAGGCCAGCACTTTCACGGAGCCGCTGTGCCCAACGATGAGCAGATCGTCCTCTTCCCGGTGTGCAGAGCGGATGCGCTCCATCACCACCGAAACGCGGCGCGACACATCGAGAATGCTCTCGCCCCCAGGCGCCGCGAAGCCCGAATCGGGCGATTGCATGAAGCGCGCGTACTCAACGGGGTACTTCACCTGGGCCTCAGCGAAGGTCAGTCCCTCCCAGACGCCGTGCTTCGTCTCGCGGAGGTCCCGGACCGGCACAGGGGCGATACGACCGCCCGAAAGGATCTCGGCAGTGGTGAAGGCGCGCGTCAGGTCGCTGGCGTAGATGGCCGTGAAGCGCTTTCCGCTGAGTCGCGCGGCGAGCCGCTGGACCTGCCGCCGCCCCTCCTCGCCAAGGGGTGTGTCGGAATGTCCTTGCAATCGCCCATCGGCATTCCACGAGGTCCTCCCGTGCCGGACGAGGTGCCACCTACCCATGGCGAACGACCTCCCTCAGCGCGGCGACCAATCGTCGGCAGTCGGCCGTGCGGCGTATACCTATCCTTATATATGCCGGCAGGCCGAAGGACGCGCAATCGCGCACCAGCATGCCTCTCTTGAGAAGCTGCGCCCGGATGTGGCTTGCATCCCCAACCTTTACTAGCAAAAAGTTAGCGCTGGACGGCTGATAGGCAAGCCTAAGCCTCTTCAACTCGCCCGCCAAATAGGCCTTCGCCCTGCGTACCTCTTCCTTGGCGCGCGCGACATGCCAACCATGCGTCAACGCATAGAGGCCTGCCTCCTGAGCGACGCCGCTCACGCTCCAGCTCGGCTGGCGCGGACGCAATCGTGCAAGCACCGGCGGCCCAGCGACCAGATAGCCGAGGCGTATCCCGGCGATCCCATAGTCCTTCGTCATGGAGCGCATCACGGCTACACGTCCGCCCTTCACCAGAGGGAGCGCGTTCCACGCTCCCTCTGCAAAGGCGATGTACGCTTCATCGAGAACGAGCATACTTCCAGAGGGCAGAGCGCGAGCGACACGCTCCACAAAGCCTTTGCCCGCGAGCACGCCAGTCGGATTGTTCGGATTGCAGAGAAAGACGAGCTTCGGCCTCGCTGCGCGAACCGCCTTCACCGCCTCCTCAGCGCGCCAGAGAAATCCGTCGGCCTCTCGCGCCACGATGCGAACTGCTCTGCCGCCGGCGGCAGCACACGCCCCCTCGTATTCGCCGAAGGTCGGCGCGAAAAGCGCGAAGCGGTCCCCGGGGCGAAGGTAGGCCTGCGCAAGCAGGTGGATGATCTCTGAAGATCCATTGCCGGGGAGGATCTGCTCTTCCGGCACGTGAAGATGCGCCGCCAGCGCCGCGACCAGCGCCGTCGAACGCCGGTCCGGATAATTCGTGATATCCGCCCTCGCGATGGCCCGCCGTATCCCCGGGGGCGCGCCCAGGGGATTCAGGCTCGCGCTGAAGTCCAGCGCTTCGCGCGGGTCAACGCCCGCCGCGCGCAGCTCGCTCACATCAAGCCCGCCGTGGACAACCGCTTTGCCGTGTTGCGCCATGCCGCTCCTATGCCATCGCGCAGGCGCGGGCCAGGGTCACGCCGCATGCGGCGACCGCGCCGAGAAGGCCGACAGCGTAGCACAGCGCGACCGCGCGACCGATGTCGCCTGCGCTAGGCTCGCGAAGGCCTTCCCCCAGGAGATAGTGACCCTGCTTCTCCAGCGCCACGCCCAAAAGCCCTGCCGCCGCACCCATGGTCCACCCGGCATTCGGGCTCGCCGTCAGCGCATGGTCGCGCCGCATGATGCGCCAGCCGCGGCGCGCATCGAGCCGCCGCAAGAGGCCTGCGGCGAGGAGGAGCATCGCGCTCACCCGCGCAGGGATGAAGTTCAGTGCATCATCGAGCCGCGCCGAGGCCTTTCCCAGCCACTCGTATCGCCCCCGGTAGCCGATCATGCTATCGAGCGTATTCACCGCGCGGTAGAAGAAGGCACCGGGGAGGCCGAGGAGGCCGAAGGCAAGCCACGGCGCGATGAAGCTATCCGTCGTATTCTCCGCCACCGACTCCACAGCCGCGCCGGCCGCCTGGGAGGGAGAGAGCTGCGCTGTCTCGCGGCTCACAAGGCTTCGCAGACTCTCGCGCGCGCAGGCGATGTTGCCTGCGGCCAGGTCCCGCTCCACCTGCCGCCCCGCGCGCCCCAGGCCGCGCACCGTGAAGACGCCGCGCAGCAGCAACGCGCCGATGAGCACGTAGGCGATGGGGCTCAGCGCGCGCAGGCCGTAGGCTATCGCGCCAACGGCTACGGCGACAAAGAGCGGCAGGCCGATCGCCATCAACAGGCCATAGCAGAGATGCCTCAGCTTCCCATGTTTAGGCGCGCGCCGCTCACAAAAGGCGGTCCCCTTGCCGATCCATGCCACCGGATGCGCGGCGTTGGGAGGCTCCGGCAAGAGAAGATCGAGCAGCAACGCCAGGCCGAGGAGACCGGCATCTAGATAGACATTTCCAGGCCAAAGCCACCTCTCCATCGCGTCACCCTATCGCCAAAGGCGCATCGAAGAGCTGCGGCGCCCTTTCCACAAAGGCCGCTGCCGCCGCCAGCAAGGCAACCATCGTCACTTCGTTGATCGCGCCATAGCCATCGCCCGTCAGCCCGCCGAGCAGTCGCGCTATCCACGCGCCGAGAAGCACCGCAACGCCTATTGCGATCGCGACGAAGATCAGACCGGCCCATCCCGCGAGGAGAGCGCCCGCCGCCAGGGGAAGGACAAGCGCGGCGGGAATCAGCGCCCAGCTCTTCCCGAGCTGGAATGCTGCGCCGAGTCCCTCTTTCCTCGCGTACGGGAATCGAAAGATCCCCACGGCTATCGCCAGCCGCGAGAGACAAGGCATGAGCAGCAAGACCTCAGGCCGCACCGCGTCCGGCAGCGCCGCCAGCGACGACCATTGCACCAGGAGCAACGCCGCGCCGCCGATGACGGCAAAGGCGCCCACGTGCGGATCGCGCAAGATCTCCAAGCGTCGCTCGCGCGTGTGCGCGCCGAAGAGCGCATCGCAGCAATCCAGGAAACCGTCAACGTGCAAGGCGCGGGTCGCGGCGATTAAGAAGACAAGCACGATCGCCGACGACAGGCCGCTAGGAAAGACTTCGCGCAGGCCGGTGTCGAGGCCCCAAAGGGCACAGCCGAGCACGAGCCCCACCAGAGGGAAATAGAGAACTGAGGGCGCGAGTCGCGCGGGAAGCTGCTTCGGCCCGACGGGCAAGATCGTCAGAAAGCTGACGGCGACTCGCAGGTGCGTCATGGCGCGGCCTTATTACTCACGCCCGCCTCTGCGAAGGTCGCCATCTCACGCAGGCAGGCGGCCGCCGCCTCCACGATGCCCATCGCCAGCACCGCGCCCGTTCCTTCGCCGAGGCGCATATCGAGATCGAGCAGCGGCCGAAGGCCGAGGTGCCGCAGCACGATGCGATGCCCGCGCTCGGCGGAGCGGTGCGAGGCGATGCAGTAGCCCTTCGCCTCAGGCGCAACGCCGCAGGCGATGAGCGCCGCCGCGCCCGAGATGAAGCCATCGAGGACGACGGGCCGCTTGGCGATCGCCGCGCCGAGGACGACGCCCGCCAGAACGCCGATCTCGAAGCCGCCGACCTTTGCCAGCACATCGAGCGCATCCCTCCGGTCCGGGCGGTTCACCGCGATCGCCTTCGCGACAACCTTCGCCTTGCGCCTCAGCTCCTGGGGCGAACGCCCCGTACCCTTGCCCGTTGTGAGCGTCGGCGCCTTCCCCATCATCACCGAGGCGATCGCGCTCGATGGCGTTGTATTGCCGATGCCCATATCGCCCGTGCCCAGCGCGTCGGCCCCTTCGGCCACTGCCCTCTTCGCTAGCTCGATGCCCGCCAGCAGACAGGCCTCCCCCTGGCGGCGGGTCATCGCCGGGCCGCGCGCGATATCGCCCGTCCCCTTCCCGATGGCAACGCGACGCAGCCACGGGTGCTCCGGCAGGTCGTTCGCGATCCCCGCGTCCACGACGACGAGCCGCACGCCCGCGTGCTTCGCCATCACGCTCACGGCCGCGCCGCCGGACAGAAAGTTCAGCACCATCTGCCCGGTGATCTCCTGCGGGTAGGCCGTCACGCCCTGCGCCACAACGCCGTGGTCGCCAGCGGCCACGATCACCGTCTTCCGCCGAATACGCGGCCGCTCTTCCCCGAAGATACCCGCCAGCCGGATCGAGACATCCTCCAGCAGTCCCAGGCTCCCCGGCGGCTTCGTAAGCCTGGCCTGCCTGGCCCGCGCCGAGGCCATCGCCCGGATATCGAGCGACGCGATTTTCGCCGCCTCCTCCGCCAGGCGCGGCGGCAATGCCGCTCTCCTCGCGCGCCCGCTTGCCATCAGAACTCGATCCCCTGCTGGGCCTTGATCCCCTGGTCGCGATAGGGGTGCTTCAGCATTTTCATCTCTGTCACCAGGTCGGCGAAGTCAATCAGCTCCTGGGGCGCACGGCGCCCGGTGATGATGACGTGCAGCGCGGGTGGGCGGCGACGCAGGACGTCCAGCACCTCGCTCATGGCGATCCAGCCGAAGTGCATCGGGTACGTGAACTCATCCAGGATGATGATGTCTTCCTCGCCCTTGAGGATCGCTTCCTTGCACCGCTGCCACTGGTCCACCGCGAGGGCCTGTGTCCGCTCTTTGTCTTTGGAAAGCCAGGTGAAGCCGTCGCCGTACGCCTCGATGGTGACGCCCATCTGCTTTGCGGCGCGCTGCTCGCCGTACTGCGCCCCGGTGTGCTTGATGAACTGGAACATCCGCACGCGCATCTTCCTCCCCCAGGCGCGCATCAGCACGCCCAGGGCCGCCGTCGTCTTCCCCTTGCCGTCGCCCGTGTTCACGATGACCAGGCCCTTGCGCACGCGCGGCGCTGTCACCTGCTCCTCGGGCGATTTCCACGGGTCGCGCGTCGTCTCGCTCAAGGCGCCATGCTCCGTGCCAGCGCTCCCGGCACCTCCGCGAACGTCGCGCAGCGCGCCGCGGGCGAAAGCGCCTCGTAGATGCGCGTTGCGGCGCCGCCAGTGAAGTCGCGCCGCTCGAAAGAGCCCGCCTCCACCACGATAAGCTTCGAATCCCGCGGTGCCGCCTCGAGGTTACGCAGGTTGTTCGCGCCGAAGGGCGTCTCACAGATGACGACGGCCGCCGCGCCCGCCATCAGCTCCTGATGCGCCTTGTGCGCCTCATCGCTGATGCCGCCGAAGGCCGGCGAGGGCACATAGCGGATGCCCAAGATGTCGGCGGCGCGCCGGTCCGTGTCCCCTGAGCCGAGGACGCACGCCGTCACGGCGAAGCCCGCGCGCTGCAGCTCGTACATCAGGCGCGCGCCGGAGCCGCCGCCGCAGATAAGATGCACCCGCATCCCCTTCCCGATCGGCTCCGCCGCCGTTGCCGGGTCAAGGAGGCTCAGGGTCAGCGCGCCCGTCAGCGGATCGGGGTAGGTGACCGACCGCACGCCGAAGGATGCTTCGATATTCGCAGGCGTCAGCACCATCTCCGGAGGTCCATCGGCCAGGATGCGCCCCCTGTGCAAGAGGACGAGGCGGTGGCAGAAGCGCGCCGCCAGCGGCAGATCGTGAATCGCGGCGATGACCGTCATCCCCTCGCGCGCCAGGCCCGTCGCCAGCTCCAGCACGTGGAGCTGGTGCTGGACGTCCAGGTTCGCCGTCGGCTCATCGAGGATGAGGATCGGCGCCTCCTGCGCCAATGCGCGCGCCAGGAAGACGCGCTGCCGTTCGCCGCCGCTCAGCGTCGCCACGATGCGGTTCGCGAACTGCTCCGTCCCCGTGCGCGCCATCGCCTCCTGCGCCTTGCGCCTATCGCGCTCGCCCTCCGCCGCGAAGCGCCCCATGCGCGCGTAGCGGCCCATCATCACCACCTCAAGCCCCGTGAAGCCGAAGGTGCTCGGCGCGCCCTGGGCCACGTAGGCTACCGCTCGCGCCATGCGCGCCGGAGCGAGCGACTCGATCGCCTGCCCCGCTATCGAAATCTCCCCCGATGTGCGCCGCGCCAGGCCGCTCATCGCCCTGAGCAGCGTGGACTTCCCCGCGCCGTTGGGGCCCACAAGGCCCAGAAGCTCTCCGCGCCGCGCCTCCAGGCTGACGCCGTGCAGAAGACGCGCGCCGTCCACCTCGTAGACGAGGCTTTCGACGGCAAGCGCCGCTTCGCCGGATGCGCCTCCGGCCTGGCGCACCACGGGGCAGGGCTTTACTGCGCCGGTCTGCTGAATGGCGGAAACTCCTTCCCTGCGAAATCGGACGGCCAGAGGATCTTCGCCAGCTCCTCAACACCGCGCACGTTGTAATGCGAAAGCGTAGTGAACAAGCGCGAGTCCACCAGGTAGACCCTGCCGTTCTTCACCGCAGGGGTTTGGGCGAGCAGGGGATTCGCCAGGAGCGACTTCTTGAACGGCTCCCCGCTATCCGGCGGCTGCGCGATGATGATGACGCCGGGGTTCATCGTGATCACCGACTCATAGCTGATGACCGGGTTGCGCTCCAGGCCAGCCTCCGCCGCCACATTGATGCCGCCCGCGCTCTCGATGATCGCCCCCTCCGTGGAGAGCCTCCCTGCAGTGTAGAGCTTATCGCTGAACAGCGTGTAGGAACCGACGCGCTGGCGGGCCGATGCCGGTTTGCTCTTCACGGCGGCCTGCACCGCGGTGAAACGCTGGTCCACCTCCCGCGCGAACTCCTGGGCGCGCCTCTCCTCGCCGAAGATGTAGCCTGCCAGGAGGATCTGATTGATCCGGTCCTGGTGATCGTTCTTCAGCTCCGTCTGCACCACCGGGATGCCCGCCTTGCTCACCGCATCCGCAAGCGTCGCGGGCAGGAGCGAGCTGGCGAAGAGGAGATCGGGCCGCTGGGCCAGCACGGCCTCCGGCTCCCGGCTGATCGTCGCCGCGCCCTTCACCAGGTCGGCGACGTTCGAAAAGGCGGCGTTCTTCGTCGCCGAGCTCACGGCTACAAGGCGGCCCGTAGGCACCAGCGCCAAAGCGATCTCGTCATGGCCCACTGAAAGCGTGATGATGCGCTCCGGCTTCGCCTTGATCGCAACGGTGCTGCCGCTGGACGACTTCACCTCCCTGGGCCAACCGAAGTTATCCGGCTTCACGATGGCCGGGACGCCCGCGAACGGGTTCGCCGCCTGGGGCGGCGGTGAGGTCGGCGGCGCGCCTCTCGGCGATGGCGTCGCCGGTCCGCCGTTGTCGCCGCTGCATGCGGCGACGACGAGCGCGACCGCGAAAAGAAGAGCAAAAAGGATGCGGTGTTTCACGGAACGGGTCTCCTTCTATAGGGCATCTGCATGCCGCTTGTTGCGCAAGAGCAGAAAGATGAAGAACGGCGCGCCGACCAGAGAGGTCAGGATGCCGACGCGGAACTCCGCGGGCTGGATCACCGTCCGCGCCAGCGTATCGGCGAGGACGACGAAGACCGCGCCGCCAAGGGCGCTCAAGGGAACGAGGACCCGGTTATCCGGGCCGAAGATGAGCCGCAGGATGTGCGGCACCACAAGCCCGACGAAGCTGATGATCCCCGCCACCGCCACCGCCGTCCCCGTCGCCAGCGCCGCCGCTGCGATGATGACCGGCCGCGCAACGCTCACCCGCACGCCCAGGGAGCGCGCCTCGTCGTCGCCCAGCATCAGGAGATTCAGGTCCCGCGCGAAGGCCAGCATCACCGCCATCCCGCCAAGGATCATCGGCGCGGCGATCCGCACGTGCTCCCACGTCCGCCCGTCCAGGCCTCCGGCCAGCCAGAACAAGATATCGCGCAGGGCGTCGTTGCGTGGCACCACCACCAGCACGGTCGAGACGATCGCCCCGAGGAACGATGAAACGGCGATCCCCGCCAGCAGCAGCGTCGCCATGGAGAAGCGCCCGCCCGCCAGGGCGATGCCGTAGACGAGGAAGGCCGCGCCCAGCGCGCCGATGAAGGCGAAGGTCGGCAGCGCGAGGTAGAAGGCCGTGTGCGCGCCGAAGGCGATGGCCAGCACCGCGCCCACCGCGCCGCCAGATGAGACGCCGATGATGCCCGGGTCGGCCATGGGGTTGCGGAAGAGCCCCTGCATCATCGCGCCCGAGGCGCCCAGGGCCGCGCCCACCAGCGCGCCCGCGATGATCCGCGGCATCCGCAGCTGCTCTATCACCAGCTGCTCCGTCGTCGTCGCCTCCGAGGCGTCAACGCTGAACCAGCCGAGGACGACGCTCCACACGTGGCTCAGGGGGATCTTCACTGGGCCCATCGTCAGGGAGACGAGGCCGACGGCGATGAGGAGGAGCAAGAGCAACAGCGCGCCGAAGGCCAGCCGGGTCGTGACCCGCGCTTCCCGGTACGCCCCTACCCTTCGCAGCGTCCCTGCGACCAAAAGAAAAACCTCCGGCGCTCCGCCAGAGGTTACTTTTCGCTAGCAGCTAGGAAATCCGCTGCAGCCTGGGACCCTCTCTGTGCGGAGAGCAGTCGCCAAACCGTTCAGGCAGGTCTCCTGGCTTGCGGGCTCGTCGCTCCGGCCTTCCCATCGCCCCAAGGCGGACAGTGGCGCGAAGCTCTCCATCCCGCTTACAGTGGCGCAACCGCGGCGGCATTCCACCGCCTTCCCTATTCTTCCCGATTCCGCATCGGGACACCTGAACGGATGCGCTCTTCAATTGTTCCGAGGGAACAACTCTACCGCGATGTGTTCAAGGTGTCAACGCGAAAATCCACGATCCGCTCAAGTAGAGGAGCGAAATGCTGCTTCGCTCCTCTTCTCTCCCCTCTGCGGGAGAGAATAAAAGAGAGGGGGACTCCGGTCAGCCGCTTGCGGGAAAGCGCGCCTACCCGAACTTCACCGACGTGCCGATGATATTCCGCCCCTTCAGCGTCGCGATCTCATCCTGCGAAAGGTTGAGTACCTCGCTGAAGACGAAGTCGTTGTCCTCGCCGATCGTCGGCGGCGCCTTGCGCGGCGAAGCCGGCGTCTTGGAGAGCTTCGGCGGGAAGCCGTAGTAGGGCATCGGCTCCGGGCCGTTCACCGGGCGCAGGATCCACCACCAGAAGTCCCGCGCCTTCAAGGCCGGGTCCTCCAGGATCGTCGCGTAGTCCACCACGTCCGCCGCCATCACGCCTCGCCCTTGCAGCACCTCCATGATCTTCGCGCCCGTCCGCTCCTTCGTCCACCGGGTAATGATCTCCCCCAGAGCATCCTGGTTCTCCCACCGGGTGATCACATCGGCGAAGCGCGGGTCGTGTTTGAGGCGCGGCTGGCCCATCGCGTCGCACAGCTTCGCGAACTCCTCGTCCGCCTTGCAGACGATCGCCACCCACTTGTCGTCGCCCTTGCAGCGGAAGGCCCCATGGGGCGACCACGCCGGATGCTTATTCGCCATCCGCTCGCGCACGCGCCCGTTCATCGTGTAGTCCATCAGCGTCGCCGAGGTCATGTGCGTGATGGCCTCCGCGCTGGACATGTCTATGTATTGCCCGCGCCCCGTCACGCGCCGGTGCTCCAGCGCCATCAGCGTCGCCACCGCGCCGAAGGAGCCGGCCAGGGGATCGCTCATCCCGCCCTGCATCATCGGCGTCGTGTCCGGGTAGCCGCTCATATAGGTGATGCCGGAGGCCTGCTCGAACTGCGGCCCGAAGCCCACGTAGTTCTCCCAGGGCCCGCCGTGGCCGAAGCCCGGCATGGAGACCATGATCGCGCTGGGGTTCGCCTTGTGGACGAAGTCCCACGTGATGCCTAGGTTCTTGCCCACCCGCGCGCTGAAGTTCTCCGAGACCACGTCGCTCACCGCGATGAAGCGCTTCAAGATCTCGCGCCCGTCGTCGGAGTCCAGGTCCAGGGTGATGCCCAGCTTGTTCACGTTCGTGCCGTTGAAGACCGTCGCCCACTCCAGGGGGTCCTTGTCCCGCGCGCCGCCCATGATGCGCACGCTGTCGAACCGCTTCGCCGATTCGATCTTGATGACCTGCGCCCCAAGGTTCGCCAGGAACATCGTGGAGAAGGGCCCAACCCAGAACATCGTCAGGTCCGTCACGCGGACGTTGGAAAGCGGAAGATGCGGCTTCTGTCGGTATGCCTGTGTCATAGCGCCTCTTACAGCACGCCCTGCTCGGAGAGGATGACCATCTCTTCCCTGGAAAAGCCCAGCCGGTTGCAGTAGACCTCTTCATTGTCCTGGCCTAGTTTCGGGGCCTTCCTTCGGAGCCGCCACGGCGTCGCGTTGAGGTTGAAGGGCCGCCCCGGCGCATCGGCCTTGCCCGTCTTCTCGTTGCCGACGTCGGCGAAGAAGCCCCGGGCGTGGAACTGCGGGTTGCGCGCCACGCGGTCGGCGCTGGCCACGGGCGCCGTCGGCACGCGCATCTCCTGGCCCAGCTTTACCACCTCGTCCACGGCGCGCTCCTTGAACCACGGCCCCAGGACTTCCATCGCGGCGTCCGGGTTCATGTTCCGCGCCAGGGGCGTCGCGAACCGCTCGTCCTCCTGCATCCAGACCTTGTCCGTCAGGACGCTCAGATACTCCCACTGGTGCTGCAGCATCACGTAAAAGCCGATGAAGCCGTCCTTGCACGGCACGATGGGCATGGGGAATTTGTTCCCCCGGCGTCCCTGGGGCATTGAGCGGTAGAAGAGGCCCAGCGTCGGGTTCGCCAGGGCCGTGATGAAGGCCTCGCGTATCGAGATATCTATGCGCTGGCCGCCATACTGCCCCCGCCCGAAGATCGCGCCCAGCGTTGTCCCGGCGGCGTAAAGCCCCGCCATATGCTCGGCCACATCTTCGCCCGCCCGCAGCGGCTCGCGCCCGGGGAGGCCGCCGCCGGAAAGCAGGCTGGAAGAGGCCCAGTGCAGCAGGTCCGTCCCTTTGTAGTCCTTGTAGGGGCCTGTCTGCCCGTAGTCCGTGATGGAGACGATGACCAGGTCCGGGTTCGCCGCCTCCAGCTCTTCGAACGAAAGGTCCCAGGAGGCCATCGTCCCCGGCGCATACGTCTCCACCAGCACATCCGCCTCTTTCGCCAGCGATTTCAGGATCTCCGCGCCGGTGGCGGTGGAGGGATTGAGCGTGATGCTCTTCTTGTTCGTATTGAGGAAGAGGTGCTGGCCGCTCGCCTCCGGGTCAATGTGGTCGTCCTTGAACGGCCCCGCCTGGCGCTCCGGCGCTCCGGCCACGGGCCGCTCGACCTTGATGACCTCCGCGCCGAAATCGGCCAGGAACTTCGTCGTGTAGCTCCCGGCTATGCGCGTGCTTAGGTCAATGACGCGGAGATGTCCGAGGGCGGTAAGCGGTTGCGTGGCAGGCATACTCGGGTGGCAGGCGCCGCTTATTGCATCTTGAAGTTTGCTTTGCGCTTCTCCGCGAAGGCCCGCAGGCCCTCCCTCGCGTCGTCGCTCGTAAAGCAAACGTTCGAATGGTGCGACTCGGTGTAGTAGGCGATGTCCGTCGGCACCTCTTGCGTCAGCATGACCGACCGCTTGATGGCCTGCAGCGAGATGGGACCGTTGGCAATCATCCGCTCGGCGTAGTTCACCGCCGTCGGCAGCAGGTCCTTGAGCGGCACCACCCTGTTCACCAGGCCGCAGCGCAGCGCCTCCTGCGCCGTCACGCGCCCGCCGCTCCCGCCCACCAGCAGCAGCTCCATCGCCATCACATACGGAATCTGGCGCGGCAGCCGCACAGTGGTTCCGCCGCCGGGGAAGAGCCCCCACCGCACCTCGGCCACCGCGAAGGTGGCGTTCTCGGACGCGATGCGGATGTCTGTGCCGCAGAGCAGCTCCATGCCGCCCGCGATGCAGTAGCCGTTCACCGCCGCGATCATCGGCTTCCAGAAGTCCATGCCCTTCAGCACCCCAGGCACCACCATATCGAACTTGGTGAACCGCCTGCCCTCTGTCGCCTTCGGGATGAACGTCTTCAGGTTGCCCCCGGCGCAGAAGGCCTTCTCGCCCGTGCCGGTGATGATGCCGACGATGATCTCGTTATCGTCTTTGATCGTCTTCCACGCCGCTTCCAGGCCATCCATCACCTCTTGGTCCATCGCATTGTGGACCTCGGGCTTGTTGATGGTCACGATGGCGTAGCCACCCTTGCGCTTTTCGAAGATGACGGCTGGGCCTGGCATGGTCGCCTCGCTCTACTGCATCTTGAAGTTGGCTTTGCGCTTCTCCGCGAAGGCCCGCAGGCCCTCCTTCGCGTCGTCGCTGCTGAAGCAGACGTTCGAATGGTGCGACTCGATGTAGTAGGCGATGTCCGTCGGCACGCCTTGGGTCAGCAGCACGGAGCGTTTGATCGCCTGGAGCGAAAGCGGCCCGTTGGCAATCATCCGCTCGGCGTAGTTCACCGCCGCCGGCAGCAGGTCCTTGAGCGGCACCACCTTGTTCACCAGGCCGCAGCGCAACGCGTCCTGCGCCGTCACCCGGCCGCCGCTCCCGCCCACCAGCAGCAACTCCATCGCCATCACATAGGGGATCTGGCGCGGCAGGCGCACCGTGGTCCCACCGCCGGGGAAGAGCCCCCACCGCACCTCGGCCACCGCGAAGGTGGCGTTCTCGGACGCCACGCGGATGTCCGTGCCGCAGAGCAGCTCCATGCCGCCTGCGATGCAGAAGCCGTTCACCGCCGCGATGATGGGCTTGTAGAGGTCCATGCCCTTCAGCACGTTCGTCGAATTCACATCGAAGCGGCGGCGGATCTTGCCTTCCGTCGCCTTCGGGATATACGTCTTCAGGTTGCCGCCTGCGCTGAAGGACTTCTCGCCCGCGCCCGTGACGATCCCCACGATGATCTCGTGGTCGTCGCGGATCGTGCGCCACGCTTGATTCAAGCCGTCCATCACCTCTTGGTCCATGGCGTTGTGCACATCCGGCTTGTTGATGGTGACGATCGCGTAGCCGCCCTTGTGCTTCTCAAAGATGACCGCTGGTCCTGCCATGTATGACTCCTTGGTGCGCGCCCGGGCCTCTACCGGCCTCCGGCCTGCGCCATTATCTTCAGATTGCCCGGATGGGGCAAATCGCTTCGCTGTTTTAGAACCCCAGGCTCTGCGCCACCGCTTCCCTGTGCTGGTCCGGCCCGCCGTACAGCTGCTCCCAGCCCTTCGCGCGCCGGAAGTAGAGCTGGGCGTTCATCTCCTTCGTGAAGCCGATCCCTCCGTGGATCTGGATCGCCGTCCGCGTCATCCGCGTGTACGTGTTCGCCACATACGTCTTCGCCATCGCGATCTCTTGGTCGCACGTGCGCCCTTCGCTCAGGAGCCACGCTGCCTCGTATGCGATCAGGCGCATCGTGTCCACGTCCGTCACGATGTTCGCCGCGTGGTGCTGGACCGCCTGCAGCGTCGCCAACGGCCGCCCGAACTGCACGCGCCCCTTCACATATTCCACCGTGCTCTCCAGCAAGCCCTGTCCGCCGCCCAAGGAGAGCACTGCCTGCCCCGCGATCGCCCACTGCATCACCCGCTTCACGATAGGCCACCCCTTGCCGGGCTTCCCCAGGATGCGGTCCTTCCCCACCGTGACGTTCTTGAAGACGACTTCGCACTGCTTCTCAAGGCTTATCGGCTTCAGCCTGTTCACCGTGATTCCGGGCGCAGCCCCGTCCACGATGAAGACCGTGATGCCCTCTTCCGGCGTTCTGCCCTTGCTCGTGCGCACCGCCACCAGCAGCACATTCGCCACGTTCGCGTTCTCCACGAACGTCTTCGTGCCGTTGAGCTTGTAGCCGCCGCCCGCCGCCTTCGCCGAAAGGTTGATCCCCTTCGCCGAATAGCTTGAGCTCGGCTCGGCGATCGCGAACGTTCCGATGCTTTCGCCCGATGCCAGGCCGGGCAGGAAGGCCTTCTTCTGCGCCGCCGACCCGTACTTGGTGATCGGCAACCCGGCCAGCACCACCGTGCTGAAGAGCGGGATCGGCGCCAGCGAGCGCCCCAGCTCCTCAAGGAGGACGGCCAGGTCCAGGAACGATCCGTCCGCCCCGCCGTGCTCCGCGGGGTACGGCAGGCCCAGCCAGCCCAGCGAGGCCACCTTGCGCCACAGCTCCGGCGAATAGCCCTTCTCGTCCTGCTCCATCGCTCGGATCAGCGCGCCCGACGACTCCTTGGAGAAGAAGTCACGCGCCGCCTTCCGCAGAATCTCTTGTTCCTGGCTGAGGTTGAAATCCATGCCTATCTGCTCCCTCGCATGCGCAAAACGGCCTACAGGCCGATAGTGGGTCGCCCCTTACCCTATCGCCCTGTGTCCCAGGTGTCAACGGTGAAGCGGGTACGGCGCGATTCACTGTCGCTAACCCAGGCTCAGGGCTATAATGCCCCCATACCTTTCTCCTCAAGGAATCCCTCCATGGACTGGCGTTTTACCCCCGAGCAGGACCGCTTCCGCGCCGAGGTCAAGGCCTTCCTCGCCTCTGCTCTTCCCAAGAGCTGGGACGGCGATAACAATAAAGACCGCGAGCTGCCCGAAGGCAAGTCCTGGACCAAAGCCTTCGTCAAGCAGCTCGTCGCCAAGGGTTGGTTCACCATGGCATGGCCTAAGGAATACGGCGGCGCCTCCCGGCCCATCATCGAGCAGGTCATCTACAAGGAAGAGATGTCCTACCACAACGTCTCCGTCCCCACCCTGGGCGGCGCAGGCGTCTCCTGGGTCGGCCCCGCCCTCATGCAGGCCGGTACAGCCGCCCAGAAGCAGGACTTCCTGCCCCCCATCTCCAGGGGCGAAGTCTACTGGTGCACCGGCTATAGCGAGCCCAACACCGGCTCCGACCTCGCCGCCCTGGAAACCCGCGCCGTCCGCGATGGCGACGACTATGTAGTGAACGGCTCCAAGATCTGGACCAGCTCCGCCCACCTGGCCGATTGGTGCTGGCTCGCGGTCCGCACCGACGCGAAGGCCCCCAAGCACAAAGGCATCTCCGTCCTCATGACGGATATGCGCGCCCCCGGCATCCGCGTGGAGCCCATCCACGATATCTCCGGCGGCCACCACTTCAACCAGGTCTACTTCGATGATGTCCGCGTCCCCGTCCGCAACCGCGTCGCCGAGGAGAACAAGGGCTGGTACATCATCGCCATGGCCCTGGACTTCGAGCGCTCCGGCATCTCCGGCGCCGCCACCAACCTCCGCCGCCTGCATGACATGCGCGACTTCTTGAGCCAAGGCGTCTGGCAACGGCTGCCCCAACAGCGGAGGGACATGCTCCGCTACAAGCTCGCCGAGCGGGAGATCGAGGCGCGCGTCGGCCGCAACATGTGCTACCGCATCGGCTGGATGCAGAGCCGGGGCCTGATGCCCAACGCCGAGACCTCCATCACCAAGCTCTTCCTCTCGGAGTCCGCCCAGCGCATCTCCGCGCTCGGCATGGAGGTCTTAGGCCTGTGGTGCCAGCTCTCCCCCGGCTCAACGTCCGCGCCCCTGGGCGGCATCTTCCCCCGCCGCTACCTCTTCGATAGGTCGGCCACCATCGCCGGCGGCACCTCGGAGGTCCAGCGCAACGTTATCGCCACCCGGGGCCTGGGGCTGCCGCGCTAGCCTTCCGCTAGCAGCTTGCCTCTAGCCCAGGTTCTCGTTGAATCCCCCGTGGGTGAAAAGAGCCCCGCTGGCTCTCTTCACCCTCTCTCCCTCGGCGGGAGAGAACCAAAGAGAGGGGGACACTATCTTCCCTACGCGCTCGCGCCCTCGACGTACTTCGGCACCGGGCAGCGCCCAAGGAAGCCGCGCCCGCCGTCCACTAGGATGTTCTGCCCGCTGATGAACTCCGCGGCGGGCGAAAGCAAGAAGGCCACCGCCCCCGCGATGTTCGCAGGGAGGCCCTTGCGCCCCAGCGGCGTCATCTTGATCGTCTCATCTATATAGTCGGGTCGCAGCGCATTGCTCTTCGTGGAGAGCGGCGTGATGATGGAGCCAGGCGAGACGCTGTTCACCCGGATGCCGTAGCGCCCCAGCTCGCCGTTCAGCGATTGACTCAAATTGATGAGCCCCGCCTTCATGGAGCCGTACAGCGCCAGGTTCTCGTGCCCCCACATGCCGCCGATGGAGGCGATGCTGACGATGGCTCCGCCTTTCCCTTGCTTAATCATCTGGTTCGCCACCGCCCGCGTCACCAGGTAGACGGACTTGGCGTTCATCACGTAGATCGCCTCCCACTGCTCCTCCGTTGTCGCGTAGATCGGCCGCGGCCCCACGCCCGCCGTCCCGCCCACGTTGTTCGCCAGCAGGTCAACCTGCCCGAACTCCTTCACCACCTTCTGCACCATCGCCTCCACAGAGGCCTGGCTGCGCACGTCCACGGAGACGCCGATGGCCTTCTGCCCGCGCGCCTGCGCCTCGGCCACCGTCTGCTCCCGCGTCATCTCGTTGATCTCCGCCACGGCCACATGCGCGCCTAGGTTCGTCAGCGCCTCCACGATCCCCTTGCCGATGCCCTGCCCTCCCCCGGTGACGATGGCCTTCTTGCCCGTCAGGAGATATGCCTCTGGTGTGATCATCGTAATCATGGGTTGCCTCGCGTAGTCTATGGTTGGTCTGTCATGAAGCTTCCGCCTCAGTCCCTCTTCCCTGAGGGGGAGGGGGTTAGGTCGCCTTCGCCTATCGGAACGGCACCGTGTAGTGGACGTTGTAGCCGGAGTCCACCCACAGCGTCTGTCCCGTGATATGCCGCGATTCGTCCGATGCCAGGAACGTCGCCGCGTAGGCGATGTCCTCCGGGTCGTTGATGCCCAGCAGGCCCTTCGTCTCGTACGATTTCCCAAAGCCGCCCTGGTCCTGGAAGCGCGCCTGGATGCGCGCCGTCTTCGTGCCGCCCGGCACGAGCAGGTTCGCCCGCACCTGCTGCGGCAGGTACTGCATCGCGATGGTGCGCATCAGCGCCTTCAGGCTCCCCTTGGCCGTCGCGTAGGCGTTGTAGTTGATCGCCCCATCCAGCGCCACGGAGGCCGTATAGAGGATGGAACCTCGCCCGTTCTTCACCATGTGCGGCAGGGCGTACTTCGTGCAGTAGAAGGAGCCGTTCAGGTTCACGTCCAGCGTCTCGTGCCAGACCTCCAGCGGCAGCTCCGCCGCGCCCACCTTCTCCACGATCGAGTACCCGGCGTTGTTGTACATGATGTCCAGCTTGCCGAAGGCGGCGACGGTCTCGTTCACCATCTTCTCCACCTCCTGCGCGTTGCGGACGTTGGTGACGAGGGCCTTCACCGTCCCAAGCGACTTCAGCTCCTTCTCCGCGTTCGCGCTCGCCTCCGGATCCTTATCCGCTATGACGACCTTCGCCCCCTCCTTCAGGAACATCTGCGCTCCGGCGAAGCCGATCCCTCGCGCGCCGCCGGTGATCACCGCCACTTTGCCTGCCAATCGTCCTGCCATCGTCTGCTCCTTCGCGGGTTATGCGCCCGCCTCCCATAATTCAACGACCCCTTCGCCCAACAGCCGGTCATACTCCTCGTTGGTATACCCCAGGAATCGTTTGTATACAAGCTCCGAATGTTCGCCAAGGCACGGCGCGGCCATCCGCACGCTCCCCGGCGTCGCCGAAAGCCTCGGCGCCAGCATCTCGCTGTGGTGCGGCCCTATCTCGGTGTGCGTCACCGTGCCGTAGTGCCCGCGATGGTTCAGCTGCGGGTCCTCGAAGAGCCCTTGCTGATCGTGGGCCAACCCGGCGGAGACGCCCGCCGCCTGCATCGCCGCCATCACGTCCTTCGCCTCACGCCTCGTCGTCCATTCCGCGATGAGCGCGTCCAGCGCGTCGCTATTCTTGCACCGCTCCAGCGCCGTGGCGAAGCGCCGCTCCCGCGTCCACGCCGGGTTGCCGATCACCGTGCAGAAGGCGTGCCACTCCTCTTGGGAAAAGACCCCGATGGCGATCCACCGGTCGTTCCCCTTGCAGGGGTAAGCCCCGTGGGGCGCGGCGCGCGGCAGGTCGCCCGCCATCAGCTTGTTCCCGGCCCGCGTCTGGTTGCGCCCGTTCATCGTGTAGTCAACGATGGCGTCGCCCAGCAGATAGACGGATGTCTCGAACTGCGAAAGGTCAATATATTGCCCCTTGCCCGTTCGCGCCCGGTAGTCCAGGGCGGCGGAGAGGGCAAGCGAGCCGAACTGCGGCGATGTGGCGTCCGTGTAGACGATGCTCACGCCGCTGGGCGCGCCGTCGGGATAGCCGGTCAGGTTCGCGAAGCCCACCAGCCCCGCCAGCATCGGCCCCAGCCCGGGCAGCGAGGCCTGCGGTCCCGTCTGCCCTTGGATGGAGAGAGAGATCATGATGATGCCGGGGTTGATCTGCTTCACCGATCCGTAGTCCAGCCCCCATTTCGCCATCTGCCCCGGCGTGAAGTTCTCGATGAGCACGTCCGCCCACTCGATGAGCCGCCGCGCCGCTTTCAGGCCGGAAGGCTTGTTCAGATTCATCGTGATGCCGTACTTGTTGATATTGCAGGCGGCGAAGTAGGCGCTCTGGTTGATGGAGAACTTCCCCTTCCAGAAGGGCGGCCCCTTCCGCAGGCCGTCCACCTTGCCCATGGACTCCACCTTCACCACCGTCGCGCCGTAATCGGCGAGCCACCGTGCCGTCATCGGCCCGGCGGCGATCCACGAGAAATCGGCGACTTTGACCCCGGCGAGCGGCCCGGCGGGCGCGCCCTGCTTGCTCATGCCACACCCGCCGCGCGCAGGACGGCCTGCTCCGCTTTGCCCAGGCCCAAGACGCCATCCAGGATCTCACCGTTGTGCTCGCCAAGCAGCGGCGGCCGTCCCTTCGCCTGCCAGGGCGATTCGGAAAAGATGAAAGGCGCGCCGATGGTCTTCACCGGCCTATCGAACGCCGGATGCTCCACCTCCACAAAGTAGCCGCGCGCCTGCAATTGCTCGTTCTTCGCGATGTCCGATGGCGTGTTCACCGGGTAGACCCACAGCCCGTGCTTCACCGCCATCTCAAAGATCTCCGCCTTCGTGTGGCGCATCTGCCAGTTGACGAAGACCTCCTCAACTCGGTGCACCTGCGCCTCCGTCGGCTCCCACTGCCCCGGCAGCGCGCCGAAGGGGCTGGCATCCAACCACTTGGGGTCCACCAGCTCCTCCGCCACGCCGTCCGCCTTCATCAGCCCCAGCAGCGGCGGAAAGGCCGTGCCGAAGATGGCGGCGTTCGCCGTGTAGCCGTCCTTGCACGGCGCCAGCGTCAGCGGCTTATAGTGCCCGAAGTTCATCCGGTCGCCCGTGCGCGCCACGTTCGTCTTGTGCATCGTCCACCAGGAGGTGATGGAGCCGGGCCCGTTGAGGCAGAACTTCACCGCCTCCTGGATGGAAAGGTCAACGCGCTGGCCCTCCCCCGTTCGCGTCCGGTGGAAGAGCGCGAAGCACGTCCCCGTCGTCGCTTGCAGATTGGATGTCAGATAGGCCTGCGGCGGCCCCATGCGCACCGGCGGCCGGGTCGGCTCGCCCAGGAGAAACATCACACCCCCCAGCGCCATCAGCACCAGGTCGCTCCACTTGTAGCCGCTGTACGGCCCCGTCTCGCCGAAGCCCGTGACGCTCGTCATCACCAGGGAGGGGTTCTCCCGCTTCAGCGTCCCGTAGTCCAGCCCCAAGCTCTCCAGCAGGCCCGGCGGCTGGCTCGTGAGAAAGACATCCGCCGTCTTGATGAGCCGCCGCGCCAGCTCACGCCCCTGGGCCTGCTGCACGTCCAGGGTGATGCTCTTCTTCCCGGCGTTGAAGACCCAAAAGGCCAGGCTCCGCTCCGGGTGCGGCTCGTCCTTGTAGAAGGGGCCGAAACCGCGGACCGGGTCGCCCCCAGGCGCCTCGATCTTGATGACCTCCGCGCCCAGTCCCGCAAGAATCCGCCCGGTGAACTGGCCCCCTTCGCCCGCGAATTCGACGACGCGGTAGCCCGTCAGCGGGCCCGGTCGGGTCATCGCGCGCTCTTCGCCGGGCGGAACTTCGGCAGCGTGATCTGCTCGGTGACCTTCTCGAAGACCACTTCCACCGGCATCCCGATCTTGATCTGGTCGTTGGGGCACTCCACCATGTTGCTGATCATCCTCGTCCCCTCTTCCAACTGCACCAGGATCACGTTGTACGGCACCTTGTCCTGGAAGGCCGGCAGCACCGGCGGGTGGACGATGATCCAGGAGTAGATCGTCCCCTTGCCGGAGGCCTGCACCCATGTCCACTTCATCGTGCCGCAGTGTGGACAGCCCATCGTGGGGAAGTGCCGCAGGCGGTTGCAGCCGCCGCACTTCTGGATCAGCAGCTTCCCTTGCTTCGCCGCCTCCCAGTATTCGCGGTCCTCGTCGGACGGGACGGGAACAACAACAGGTTTCGATTGGGTCGTCATGATGGCTGGCTCCCAAGGATGAAGGCGCTGGTGGGGCTGAAGTTGCCGCTGGCCACCAGCACCACTTCGGCATCCTTCACCTGGCTGGTGGAGGTCCCGCGGATCTGCCGCACCGCCTCCGTGATGAGGTTGAAGCCGTGGAGGTAGATCTCGGAAAGGCTCCCGCCGCTCGTGTTCGTCGGGATGGCGCCGTTCGGCCACTGCATATTGCCCGCCGCCACAAAATCGCCCGCCTCGCCGCGCTTGCAGAAGCCGAAGTCCTCCAGGCCGATGAGCACCCTAGGCGTGAAGGCGTCGTAGATCATCGCCGCATCCACGTCCTTGGGGCCCACGCCGGCCCGTCCGTAGATCATCTTCGCCACCGCCGCCGATTCCGTGGAGAAGAGCGATTCCTTGTAATAATTCGTCCCCGGCACCGTCATGAAGACGTTCGCGTTCCCCGTGGATAGGATGTAGGCGGGCTTCTGCTTTAGCGCCTTCGCCCGCTCCACGCTCGTCACCACGATCGCCGCTCCGCCGTCCGTCTCCAGACAGCAATCGAAGAGCCGCAGCGGCTCCGCGATCCAGCGCGCCGCCAGGTAGTCCTGCATCGTCAGCGGCTCCCGCATCAGCGCCGCGGGATTCCGCATCGCGTGGGCGCGCTCCGCCAGCGCCACGTGGCCGAAGTGCTCATACGTGATGCCGTACTCGTACATGTAGCGGCGCGCGATGACCGCCATCTCCTGCACCGCCGCGATGAGCCCGTACGGGTTGCTGAACTTCTTCCCCAGCTCCCGCACCTGCATGGACATCTTCTCCCAGGGGCGTCCGCCTTCGAACTGCCCCGGCCCGCCGGACGATTGCTTCCCGCGGTTGCGCGCGCGGAAGACCACCACGTAGTTCGCCAGGCCGCCCTTGATCGCCAGGTCCGCCATCTGCACGGCGTTCGACCCGGCATTGCCGCCCCCGGGCGCCACGGAGAAATAGCTGAGCTGCGGGATCCCGAGGTTGTAGGCCAGCTGCCACTCGGAGTTCGTGTCCAGGGAGTAGCGGACGATGCCGTCCACATCCTTCATGGAGATGCCGGCGTCCGCCACGGCGTTCTGGATCGCCTGATAGGCGACCGCCGCCTCGCTTATCCCGATCTTTCTCGAAAAGGCCGTCTGTCCGATGCCGACGATAGCCGATTGCGCAGGCATAACACCTCCGATTGGGACGCCCTCACCAGGGTGCCATATTCATACTCTCCTGCGACGGGAAAGGCAAGCCTTGCGCCCCAAAAAGAAGGCCCTGCGGGGTCATCCGCAGGGCCTTTAGAACGCGTCGGTTCACCTGCCCGTCAGCTAAGCCACATGCTCTCCCACTGCTGCGCGCCCCAGAACGGCCACTGGTTGCGGACGTTGTAGATCTCCCCGTTCAGCTGCTCGCGGTAGATGCAAAAGTTGCCCATGCTCCCAAGGCCGATGCGGTAGAGCTTCCCAGCGTCCGCCTGATAGATCTGCCGCAAGATCTGGCGGCGCTTCGCCGGGTCCGTCTCGACCCGCTGCTGCTCCAGCAGCTTGTCCAGCTCCGGATCGTTCGCCAGCTCAGGGCTATAGTGCGAGTAGAGGGCCGAATACGTGTCGCCGTCCGCGGTGAATCGGGAGGTGGCGCTGTTCCATATGATCGTCTCGGGCGTCCCTTTCTTCATCTGATAGGTGGAGGCCATCTGCATCCACGTCGCCGTATCCAGCGGCCTCAGCTCGATGGTGATGCCCACCTCCTTCGCCGATTCCTTCCATATCTCCGCCTGCGGCCCGATGTTCTGCCGCAGCTGCGGAGGATAGTGCCAGATGATCGTGATCCCCTCCGGGTAGCCCGCCAGCGTGAGGAGCCGCTTCGCCCCCGTGGGATTGTATTGGTACCACGGCCCCGCCTCTTCCATCTTCAGCGGTTGGTCAAAGGCCCACACGAAGGGGATCGGCGGGCCAACCTGCCCCGTGCCGCCCAGGTACCACAAGCCCTCCGCCGTCACCTGCAGGATCGTCTCCCGGTGAACGGACATGGAGATCGCGCGGCGGACGTTGATGTCCCGTCCAAGCGGACTGTCCAGCCGCATCGCGATGTAATCGTTCCCAGTCCCAGGCACGGAGGCCAGACGCGCGTTCGGGAACGTCTCCATGATGGACTTGCGAAGGTCCTTCTGGCCCGCCAGATGCGATGTCGCCCCTTGGCCGTAGAGGGTCTGCCCCGTTCGGAAGGCCGCGATCCCCGCTGTGAAGTCCGGGATCGAGATGATGCGTATCGAATCAATATAGGGAAGCTGCGTCCCCCGGGCATCCCTGCGCCAGTAGTCCGGGTTGCGCTTCAAGCTCCATTCGATCTCCTTCTTCATATCGGAGATCAGGTACGGCCCGGTGCCTATGGGATTCTCCTGGTTCGGATTGTCCTTTGCCAGGACGACGGAGGTATGGAAGGCCACCGTCCCCACCAGGAAATCCACGTTCCCGTTCGTCGCCGTCACGCGCACCGTCCGCGGGTCCACCACCTGCGCGGAGGCCATGGACTGCCAGTTGCGGTTTCCGAAGTACGCCGCCTCCTTCTTGAAGCTCTCGAAGGAGAAGACTACATCGTCCGCGTTCACCTCACGCCCGTTCACCGGCGCGACGTTCTGGAACTTCACCCGAGGCCGCAGCTTGAAATCGTAGCTCTTGCCGTCCGCGCCAACGCTCCATGATTCGGCAAGGTCGCCCGTCAGCTCGCACGTCCACGGGTGGTAGCTCTTCATCTCCAAGCCGTAGGCGCACCGGATCAGGCGGTTGTGCAGCGGGTGCATCCCCATGAGCGTGTTGACGCTGCCGCTCTTCAGCGTGTTCAGCGATGGCGGGTAGCCGTTGTTGGAGATGGTGGCGCTGCCGCCCACGCGCGGGGTGAGCAGCGGGTTCGGCGGGTTGGTGTAATACCTCGTCCCGCCGATGCCGTCGCCCGTCAGTCGCTGCATGAAGAGCGTCGTTGGCGAAGGCGTGGCCGTCGGCAGCGGGGGCAGTGTTGCTGGTACGGTGGGAGGCGTCGTCGGCTTCGCGATCGCCGTCGCCGTGGCCGCCGCCGGTCGCGGCGTATGCGTCGGCCCCTCGGCGTTGCCGCCGCAGGCGGCGACGATAAGCGCCGCGATAAGTCCCACGAATAACGCGCTCAGCCCTCACCGCGCCATTGAAGCGTTCCTCTCCCTAAGCATGCCGCGCTTCTGTCAAGTCGTCCGGCTCTGTGAACCCGGTGAAATCGTACGAACCCCTGGCGGCCCTGTCAAACCACTTCCGTTACAAGGGGGTACGTCCCGCCGCCCGCCGCCGATTTCATAGCCCATCGCAACCCCCTGCTGAAACATGACCGGCACTCTGACTCACCTGGGTGCAGGATGGTACAATCTCTTCTGTCCCACCTATGCCAACAGCAACTGCCCAGAAGAAAGCCGCGCCCAAGACCCCCCTTGCCCTTCAAGGGCTCCGCGTCATCGAGTTCACCACCGGCGGCTCGGCTCCCTATATCGGCCGCCACCTCTCCTTCAACGGCGCCGATGTCATCCGCATTGAGTCCAAGGCCCACCCGGACCTGAGCCGCCTCTACGTTCCCCCCTGGGACCCGGCCATGGGCCAGCAGCCCGCCATGTCCCCCCGGCTCTGGGAGTGGCACTCCGCCAAGCGCCACGTGGGCCTCAACGTCAACACCCCCCAGGGTCGCGATGTGGTCCACAAGCTCATTGACATCAGCGACCTGGTGCTCGTCAACCTGAGCGCCAACGTCACCCACAAGTGGGGCCTCACCTACGATATCCTCCGTAAGACCAACCCCGCCCTGGTCATGCTCGCCATGCCCGGCTTCGGCATGACGGGCCCCTACCGCGACTACGTCTCCTTCGGCGCCACCATCGAAGCGCTCAGCGGCCTGGCCACCTCCACCGGTTACCCTGACGGCGACCCTATCGGCAGCGGCCTCTTCCACTTCCCGGATTGGCTCAACGGCATGCAGGGGCTCAGCGCCGTCCTGGCCGCCCTGGACCACCGCCACCGCACCGGCGAAGGCCAGTTCATTGATATGTCCCAGATGGAAGTGATGGTCTCCGCCTTCGGCCCGCTCCTCCTGGAGGCCTTCCTGGACCCCAACGCGCCCGATCGCTACGGCAACTACTCGCCCGTGGCCGCCCCGCACAACGCCTACCCCTGCAAGGGCCACGACCAGTGGTGCGTCGTCGGCTGCTACAGCAGCGATGAGTGGGTGCGCCTCTGCAACGCCATCGGCAGGCCGGAGCTGGGGAAGGACAAGCGCTTCGCCACCCTGCACGACCGCCAGCGCAACATCTCCCAGGTGGACGCCATCGTCACCGAATGGACCCTCCCCCGCGACCCCATGGAGGTGATGGACACCCTCCAGAAGGCGGGCGTCCACGCGGCAAAGATCTACCACATCAAGGAGCTGCCGGACGACCCGAACCTCAAGGCCCAGAACTTCTTCACCACGCTGCCGCACCTGCGCCGCGTCCTCAAGCCCGGCGAGCGCCGCCTGGTCAAGGAAGGCGAAGAGATGGGCGAAGTCCTTACTACCGGCCTCGCCATAGACCTCCCCAAGATGCCCGGCCACGTCTGGCGCGCAGGCCCCGGCTGGGGCGCCGATAACTCCCTCATCTTCCGCAAGCTGATGGCCCTTCCCAACGACCAGATCGAAGCGCTCTGCAAAGCCAACATCATCGAAGGCACCGCCTAGGAAATGCGCTCAGGGGGTTAGGTGGAACATGCCCACGTACGTCTTCAGCCACATCGGCATCTGCGTCACCAATATCCAGCGCTCCCGAGACTTCTATGAGCAGGCCCTGGGCTTCCAGTTCATCCGCGATTTCTTCAACAAAGACCACCCCGTGCAGGACCGTTTCCTCCGCCTGCCCAAGGTGGACCTCCATGCCGTCTACCTGCAGAAGGACGGCTTCCAGATCGAGCTGCTCTACTACGCCTCGCCCAAGTCCGCGCCCAGGGGCGAGCGCCCCATGAACCAGCCGGGGATGACGCACCTCTCCCTGAAAGTGGACGATGTCCCCGCGGCCATCGCGGCGGTGAAGAAGTTCGGCGGCAAGCTCCTGGAAGATACCGTTATCAATGACCGCGCCTGCTTCGTCCATGACCCGGACGGCCAGCTCATCGAGCTCGTCTCCAGCCAGGCCATGGCCGCCGCCCAAGGGCACCACTAAGGACGGGAACTTAGGAACCGGGAACGAAGAACCTCCAGCCGACCCTCCCCCAGTTCCTGCCTTCCTTCGGCTCCCTACACCGTCAGCACAAGGTTGATGTGCTGCTGGAACGTCCCGCCGTTGCCGCCCACCACCGCCGTCTCATGCTTTGCCGCCTGGCGTTCGCCCCCCTGGCCGCGCAGCTGCAGCACCGCCTCCGTCACGTGCCCCCAGTTGTGCAGATAGACCTCCGAGAGCAGGCCGCCGCTGGTGTTGAAGGGCAGCGCGCCGCCGGGGGCCAGCTTCCCATCGGCCACAAAGGGCCCGCCTTCGCCCTTGGGGCAGAGGCCGTAGTCCTCCAGCGTGATGACGATCGCCGGGGTGAAGCAGTCGTAGACCTCAAAGAGGTCAATGTCCTTGAGCTTCAGGCCCGCCATCGCCAGGGCGCGCGGCAGGGAGTCCTTGGCCGGGCTGATGAGCGCCGGGTCGTTGAAGATGCTGCCCGCCAGGGTCTTCTCCGCATAGCCCTTCAGGTAGACGGGCTTTTGCCGCAGGGACTTCGCGCGGGCCGCCGTGGTCACGATGAAGGCCCGCCCGCCATCGCTCTGAAGACAGCAATCGAAGACGGTGAGCGGCTCGGCCACCCAGCGCCCCTGCATATACGTCTCCAGGTCAAAGGGCCGCCCGTTCATCTGCGCCATGGGGTTCTTCTGCGCCCACTGCCGCGCCGCCAGGGCCACCGCCGCCAGGTGCTCCCGCTTGGTGCCGTAGCGGTGCATGTGCCGCTGGGCCACCACCGCGTAGTTCATGGCGGCGCTGTTCATCCCGAAGGGATTCGTGAACTGGTTGCCGGAGAGCTCGCCGGTGCGCACGCCGCCGCCTGCCAGGGAAAAGCCGGAGTTGCCGTAGCAGCAGAGCACCACGTCGGCCACGCCGGCCTTGATGCCCAGCGCCGCCTGCATCGCCAGCATGGAGGCCGTGGTGCCGTAGGGCGCGATCATGGTGGAGTAGCGCGGCTGGATGCCCAGCATCTCGGCCACATCCACCGGGTAGATGCTGCCGTTCCCCTGCACCAGGATGCCGTCTATATCGGCGGCCTTCAGCCCCGCATCGGCGATGGCGGCGGCCGAGGCTTCCAGGCAGAAATGCTTGGGCGAAACGCCCGGCAGCCGCCCCTGGCGCGTATAGCCCACGCCGACGATCGCGATGTCCGGTGCGCTCACCTGTGCCGCCTAAAAAAAGACCCCCGCTTGTAGCTCATCCGAAGGAGCACAACAAGCGGGGGTCGAAGGTCCTACTTGCCCTTCTTGCTGCCCTTGATGACCGGGATGACGTTATCGGAGAAGCGCTGCATGGACTCCAGGACCATGTCCCGGGGCATGCCGCCGAAGTTGAACCAGAAAATCATGTTCTCGATGCCGTAGGACTCCATCGTCTTGATGTGGTCAATCACCCCGTCCGGCGTGGCGTAGAGCTCCTGCTTGAACTTGTGATCGTAGGGCTGCTTGGAGCGCTCCGTCATGCGCGCAAGGTGGTCGTGGTAGGCGGCATCCTGCTCCGGTGAGACGCCCAGCTGGGGCAAGCCCTCTTTCATCAGGGCGTTCTCGAACCACATCACGTACTCGCGGGGCCGCTCGTAAGAGTCCTTATCGTTCTTGCCCACGTAGATGCGGCGGGAGAACGGCGAGTCCTTGACGCACTGGGTGATGTGCGCATCGGAGAAGCCGGCGGCCTTCATATCGGCCCGGTACTTGTCCAGGCGGGCCTTGATCCCCTCAAGCTCCGGGAAGGCGCCGCCGCTGATAAAGGGGACGCCCTTCTTGGCCACCCACTCCATCGTCTCCTTGGTGCCGCCGGTGGCGACGGGTGTCGGGATCGGCTTCTGGACGGGCTTGGGGTAGATCGTCTGCTTCACCGGGTAGTTGTAGTACTTACCCTTGTAGGTCCACTCCTCCTCCATCCAAGACTTGTGGAGGACCTCCAGCCCTTCGACCATCATGCCGCGGCTATCGCCGATGTTCAGGCTCAGCTTATCGAACTCCTGGCGCTGGTAGCCGCGGCCGACGCCCAGGACCAGGCGGCCATCGCTCAGGATGTCCACCATCGCCGCCTGCTCCGCCAGCTTCACCGGGTTGTGGAAGGGTATCACCGCCACGGCCAGGCCGATCTTGATGCGCTTGGTCTTGGCCGCGATATGGGAGGCCAGCACCAGGGGGTCGGCCAGGATGGAATAGGGCGAGAAGTGGTGCTCCGCCAGGTAGATCTGGTCGAAGCCCATCTGTTCGGTCAGCACCGCCTGCTCGACGACCTCATCGAAGGCCTGCTTATTCGTCTTTGAAGGCGGGCACTGCAACAAGATAAATGAGCCAAGTTTCATGGCAAGCTCCCTTTAGGTTCCACACAAGATTTCGGGGACGGGCGAACGCCAGCATTATAGCGGCTCTGCATCGCCCGAGACAGCCGTGTAAAAACCCTGTCCACGATTCATCTTTTCCCCTGAAGATTCCGTTTCATCGCGTGTTATACTCTGCTACGCCCCGCAGGTTCCCAGGAGGACGCATTATGTCGCCTGACATCATCTATGAGAAGAAAGACCACATCGCCACCATCACCCTGAACCGGCCCCATGCGCTCAACGCCCTCACCCGGGAGATGATGGACGTCACCTTGCCCGAGATCTGGCAGGATATCAAGAAGGACAAGCAGGTCTGGGTGGTCATCTTCACCGCCGCGGGCGACCGCTCCTTCTCCTCCGGCCGCGACCTGCGGGAGGCGGCCAAGCAGCCCACCCACGGGCCTCCCGGCGGCTCCCAGAACCTCAAGATGTCCGCCCGGCAGAACGATATTGAACAGCCGGTGATCTGCGCGGTGAACGGCGTCTGCACCGGGGGCGCCTTCCAGTTCGTCTCGGACGCCGATATCGTCATCTGCTCGGAGAACGCTACTTTCGTTAATACAGCGGTCTCCGTGGGGCACGTGGTCACCTACTCGGCGATCCAGATGACGCGGTACGTCCCCTTCGGCGCGCTGAACCGCATGCTGATGGTGGGCGCCCACGAGCGCGTCAGCGCCCAGCGCGCCTACGAACTGGGCATCGTCACCGAGGTGGTGCCGTATGCCAAGCTCATGGACTCGGCGCTGGACCTGGCGCGGAAGATCGCCAAGAACTCGCCGACGGCGGTGCGCATCGTGAAGAAGACGCTGACCCGCGCCATGCTCGCAGGGCTGGATGAATCGTTCGAGTACGGGCGCCAGCTCTCGGGCACGATGTCCAAGCACCCGGATATCAGAGAGGGGACGCTGGCCTTTGTAGAGAAGCGCGAGCCCCGCTGGAACACCGACGGTCTCTAAGGTGTCTCCCCATGGCAAAGCAGAGGCCCGTGCCGACGGGGGGACGTTGGCCTACACACGACATATCGCCCCTGCCCTCGAAGGGAAGGGGTAGGGGGTTAGGTTTCCCATGAAACTCGGCTTCCGCTTCACTTCTCTCCCTCGGCGGGAGAGAAAAAAGAGAGGGGGATTCCGTTTGCACCCTCTCCTCATAATCCTCTCCCATCAAGGGAGAGGAGGTTATCGGAGTAATTCTTTATGAAACTCGGCTTTTTCCTCGCAGGCGTCAACCCGCGGCACTACCTCACCATCGCCAAGCGGGCCGATGAGCTCGGCTACGAATCGGTCTGGATGCCGGAGCATCTCGTCTTCCCGGCCTCCATCGGCTCCAGCCATCCGTACGCAGGCCCCGGGGCGGAGAACTTCAACCCGGACACGCCGTCCTACGATCCCTTCGTGGTGATGGGGCATGTGGCCGCCGTGACCAAGCATGTGAAGCTCGGCACCGGCGTGTACATCCTGCCGCTGCGCAACCCCTTCGTCACCGCGCGCTCGGCCGTCACGGTGGACGTCCTTTCGGAGGGGCGCATGCTGCTGGGAGTCGGCATCGGCTGGCTCAAGAACGAGTTCCTGGCTGTAGGCGAAACGTGGGAGAACCGTGGCGCGCGCTCCGTGGAGATCGCGCAGATCCTCCGCAGGCTCTGGTCGGAGGAGACCATCGCCCACCAGGGGAAGTACTACAAGTTCGACGCGGTGAAGTTCCGCCCCAAGCCCAAGAACCCGAACGGCATCCCGCTCCTCTTCGGCGGCGTGACGCCCCCGGCCATCGAGCGCGCGGCGCAGGCCGGCGAAGGCTGGTTCGGCGTGCGCCACAGCCTGGAAGAGGCGACGGAGATCATCGGGCGGCTGAAGGCGCACCGGGCGAAGCTGGGCTTAGGCGATAGGCCCTTCGAGATCACGGTGGGCTGTCCGCCGCCCGTCACGGTGGAGCACATCCGCGCCTATGAGAAGGCGGGCGTGCACCGGATGATGGTGACGCCGTGGGGCCCGCCCCAGGGGCGGCTGACGCCGGAGCACTTGGTGAGCGGCCTGGAGCAGTTCGCCAACGACGTGCTGGCGAAGGTGAAGTAAACATCGGACGGGCGGGGCTTAGCCCTGGCGTCGCCATCCCGAGGACGGGCCGCCCGTACCTTGGTGGGAGATGGTTGCGGGGCAACCCGGAGGGCGTAGACCCGTTCGTCGTGGCGATGTGGCATCACCGCTTCTCAGGGTGACAGGGGGAGGGCGCGCGCCCCGCGTAGTTTTCAGGTTGGCGACCACCCTTCGCAGAGCCTCAGGGCGACAGAGGGAGGGCGCGTGCCCCGCGCCCCTACATGTATGTTGTCCTCAGCGGTTTGCTGAGGGGCGACTGAGCGGTCGCCGCAGCGTTTCGTTTTTTATTCTCCGTTGTTGTGTAGTTGTTGCATTTTGAGAAAAGAGGCGCAGACGGTCCCAGCGTTAGAAGCCCAGGGAGCGGTAGAGGCGCCACGTGGTGCGAGCTTCCTCGTCGGGGTCGTGGCGCTTCCTCTCCGGTTTGAATGCGTTCCATTCTTCTTCTTCGATCGTGCGACGGCGCACCTCATCGGCCAGTCGCTGCGCCTCGCGCTTGGCGAGGGACCCCAGGGCGCGGACCGCGGTGCGGAGTATCTCCGCGATGTCTTCCGCGAGCCACTCCTCGAAGAGGGGGTCGTGCGGGTCGTATCCAAGGGCGGCGACTTCCGTCTGCAGGAGCGTGATGAGGTTGTGGTGCAGCTCGTGCACTGGTGCGGACACGGAATCGGCGCCGTCCATGGCGTAACCGGCGAGCCCTTCCTGACCTGCAAGGCTTGACGCGCCGGGCGCGACGCGTTCCCTGGCACGCGCTGCTTTGTACCGATCTTCTGAACGCTTGATCTTTTCTTCAAGGAGGCGGACCGCTTGCGGAACGCCATCAGGCGGGAGGCGCTGCAGGAGCCTCTCCAGCTGGCGTTCGCGGAGCAGCCGGAGGAAGCGCTCCTGCTGCCAGAGGCGATGGCAGCGCGCCGCTTCGCGCCGCGCGTGGGCGGCGGGAGGGCGCGCTGTTGCGCCGGGCGAAGGAGCATGATCCGGCATAGGCAAGGAGGAGGCGCGATGGGGACGGGCTGCGCCTAGGTTGGAAGAAGCCGCCGTTCCAGGGGAAGGAACCGGGTTCTGACACTCAGCGTCTTGGGACGCCTGCGCCACGTTCGGCCCGAGGCCCGTATCCACCGCTCCACCTCCTCACATCCGCCTACCGAAGATTCCCGAAGCCGCGGTTGCTGGGACCGCTCCGGTGAAGCGCCGGAGTGCCTTCACCCCGCCTTTCGGCAGGCTGAAGGCATCTGCGCCTTGGGTCCAAAAAGAAGGGGAGACGCTAGGACGCAGGAGGCGCATGGCCATGCGCCGTCCGCACATCTTCGCGCCTCCCCGGCTCGTTGGTCCTGGCTGAGGCTTCTAAAGAAGATGATAATGGATGGTAGGCGGGAGTGTCAAGGCGGCGGGAAAGAGCGACCTAACCTCTAACCTCCCGATGCGGAATCGGGATCTCGGTAGACCTCGACCTTCATATCCTGAGCGGGAAGGGGCACTTCGCTGGACTGGGCGGAGGCGATTGTAGTGTTTAACGAAGCGTCCCTCGCCTCGCAGGAGAGGGATGAGAGGGAGAGGTCGAAGGGGCCGTGCCAAGTGCGGGGTAAGGTTGCACGGATGACCAGGGTCTGGATCCGAGCATCTGGGCGGTTCTTGAAGCGCGAGTGGTACGTTGTTCTTTGGCGATGGTGAGGGCGAGCCGCGCCATAGAGAATATAAAGGCTGGCTAGGCTCGCCCCTACGTACGTTAGGGCTGTGGGCAACCCAGGCCGCGTAGGCCCGTTCGTCCTCCGGTGCGGCACCAGAGCCTCAAGGCGAAATAGGGGCGCGCGTCTCCTGAAAAACGCCCTCCTACATCTCCCGCACGGCGCGGGAGCGCAGGGCGACGAAGGCGGCGCAGGCCGTCACGAGACAGCCCACCGTGAGGAAGGTGGTCTTGAGGGCGAACCATTCGGCTAATGTGCCGTTGAGAATGGCGCCGATGTTGGTGAAGCTGAAGCTCAGGAAATAGATGGAGAGGACGCGCCCGCGGATGTGGCCGGCCACGTGGCTCTGGATGAGGATGTTGTTCGTGATGAGCATCATCGCCGTCAGGACGCCCAGCGCCGCCATGATAAGGACGGCCAGGGCAAAGGCGCCCGTGAACCCCAGGAGCGCCAGCATGCCGCCATAGACGGCGACGGTGATGAGGAACATCCGCCCGCGCCGCTTCACCTGGCCGAAGAGCGACATCGCGACCGCGCCCAGGAGCGCGCCGAAGCCCAGGGATGAGTGGAGCCAGCCGAGCATCGTCCCGTCCGAAGAGCCCAGGACGCGATCGGCGTAGACGGGCAGAAGCTGGAGGGAGGCGGTGCCGAAGATGCCGGTGACGAAGGCGAGGGCGATGAGGGGGCCGATAGTCCCTTCGCGCCGCAGGTAGCCGATGGTCTCCTTCAAGCTGGTGAAGACGTTGTTCTGCCCGGTGCCCTGTCGCGCGCCGCCCAAGGGGAGGAGGAGCAGAGGCCACAGGGCCACGGTGTAGGCGACGAGCGGGAACCAGAAAGCGTACTCGGGGCCGAAGCCGATGAGCGTGCCGCCGATAGCGGGGCCGATGACCCGCATGACGTTGGTGGTGATGGAGTTGAGCGTGACGGCGCTGGCCAGCTCCTTGCCGCCCACCACATCGTGCACCAGGGCCATCCGCGTGGGGCCGCTCATGGAGAAGGAGCCGCCGTAGATGGGGCCGAGGACGAAGAAATGCCAGAGGCGGATCGCATCCGTTGTCACCAGGACGGCGAGGATCAGCGAGGCGCCGATGAGTATGCTCTGGGTGCCGATCATGATGAGCCGGCGCTTCCCTCTATCGGAGAGGTAGCCGCTCAAAGGCGTGGTGATGAGGATGAGGATGGAGGAGACGAAGGAGAAGAGTCCGACCTGGAAGGAAGAGTCGGAGAGGTGATAGACCATCCACCCTGAGGTGACGAGGGTGCTCCAGATGCCGAGCTGGAGGGTCCCGGTGCTCAGGATGAGGAGGCGGAAATCGCGGTAGCGGAGGGCCGCGAGCGCCAGACGGGGAGCGCGCGGGCGACGCTCAGGCTCTGCCATGGGCGCGCGCCCTTAGACGACGCCGGATGCGCGGAGGGCGGCGAGCCTCTTTGGAGTGAGGCCGAGCTCTTCGATGAAGACCTGGGCGTTGTCCTGCCCGGGCTCCGGGGCAACGCGGCGGACGGCGGTGGAGGTGCGCGAGAACTTGTAGGGCGCGCCGGCGAGCTTCACAGCGCCGAGCGTGGGGTGCTGGTGCTCCTGGAAGAGCCCCCTGGCCAGCATCTGCGGGTTCGTCAGCAGATCGCGGATGGTGTAGACGGGCCCGAGCGTGAGGTGGCGGCGCTGGCCTTCCTTATACATCTCTTCGCGCTCGAAGTTCATGGAGAACTCCGTGATGTACATGTTAATCAGGTCGGCGTAGGGCTCCCGCTCGTCTGACCGCCCCTGGTACTTGGGGTTCAGGATGTCCTTATTGCCCGTCACCTCGGCCACCCACTTGCTGAAGATGGCCCACTGCTCCGGGCGGCCGATGGCGATGATGATGTAGCCGTCCCTGCAGGGGTAGAGGCCGTGGTTGCCGCGGCGCGTGGGCGATCTCCCGGTGTCCAGCCAGAGCGTCACGCCCGCGATGGTGGTGAAGGCGACCATGGCCTGCTGCGCCGAGATTTCGATGTGCTGGCCGATGCCGTGGGTGTTGCGTCCCAGGATGGCCAGCAAGGTCCCGGCGGCCGCGTGGATGGAGGAGCAGACGTAGGTGAGCTGTCCGCTGATGACGACGGGCGGGCGCTCCGGCTCCCCGGAGCTGGCCATGAAGCCGCTCAGGGCGTAGTAGACGAGGTTCGCGCCCTGGTAGTCCTTGTACGGCCCCTCCGTCCCGAAGCCGGTGACGGTGGTGACGATGATCTGCGGGTTGATCTTGGCCAGGCGCTCGTAGGTGTAGCCAGCCTTCACCAGGGTGCTGGGAGGCCGCGTCTCGATGACGGCATCGGCCGTCTTGACCAGGCGCTCGAAGAGGCGGCGGCCCTCGGCCGTGCGGAGGTTGGGCGTCACCGAGCGCTTGTTGAGGTTCCACGCCTCGAAGTAGACGGAGGTGCGATGGGGATCATCGCCCACGAAGGGCGGGATGTAGCGCGCGCGATTATCATCCGGATCTTCGATCCGGATGACGTCCGCGCCGAGATCGCCCAGGACCTTGCCGCCGTATTGGCCCAGGGGGCCGGACAACTCCAGGATCCGGCGGCCCGTGAGGGAGCCGGGCGGCCCGAGCCGATAGGGAGCGGGGGCCTTACTTGCCAAGGTTGTAGAGGCGCTTGATGTTGCCGCCGATGATGAGGTCCATCTCGTGATCGGGGACGCCGGCGAACATCTCCTTGAGGGTCTTGCGGCTGTAGGGCCAATCGTTCCCGGCGTGTGGATAGTCCGTGGACCAGAGCATGTTCTCGACGCCGATGGAGGCGCGGTTCTGGATGCCATAGACGTCCTTGATGAAGGTGGCCGACCAGTTGCTCTTCCAGTACTCGCTGGGGAGGCGCTTGATCTGGCAGTTGGTCTGCTTGCGGTTGCGCCAGTAGCGGTCGTCCAGCTGCTCCATGAAGTACGGGATCCAGCCGCAGCCCGTTTCAATCATGCTCACCTGGAGTTTCGGGAAGCGGTCGAAGACGCCGCCGAGAATCATGTCGCCCATGGCGGCCGGCATGGCGGTCATGCCCTTGGAGGCGCTGCCGGCCATCTTCCAACTGCCGTCGGCATTGCCCATCTTGACCTGGCCGATGAGTGAGACGTGGATACTGACGGGGATGTTCATATCCTGGGCGGCGGCCCAGAACTTATCGTCCTCGGGGGAGATCTGGGGCTTGCCGCTGGGCCAGGTGGCGATGACGCAGCCCAGGTGGCCCTTCTTGCGGGCGCGCTGGAGCTCGGCCACCATGCCGTCCACGCCGACGTTGGGCATCTGGGCGATGCCGATCAGGCGCTTTTTATCCGTGGCGCAGAAATCCTCGGCGAGCCAATTGTTATAGGCCTGGATGCCGGCCAGTTGGAACTCAACGTCCTGCTTCATGAAGTACGACATCGTGGTCTGTGGCTGGTAGATAAGCTCAGCGTCCACGCCATCGAGATCCATTTCCTTGATGCGCTCCGGCCCCTTGAAAGCGCCCTGGACAATCCTGTCGTACGTGTAGCCCAGCCAGTTGATGTCCTCCAGGGCTTTGCCTGCGGTGGCGGACTGGCCGATAGGCTGCGTGGGACTGCCATCGTAGCTCCATCCGTCGCCGCCCATTTTGTCTTTGGCCATCTTGGGGGCGCGCTCCTGGAACTTGGCTGGCATCCACTTCTTCCAGATATCCGGCGGCTCTAGGATGTGGGAGTCTGCGGAGATGATCTTCATATCAACCATATGCCTTACCTTCCTTTGTGTCCGTTTTCGGACTCGCGCATTTGATCGACCATGACTTTGATGGTCTGCAGCATCTCTAAACGTCCGGCGTGATACGACTTTGCATCCTTGGCCTTGCCGCAGGAATCGGCGGCGCGGGCCACCACTTGCTCCAGCTCGCCCAGGCGGTTGCCCAGGACATCGAAGACGGCGGTCTTGCCCAGATCGGCGCGGCTGACTGGGCTTTCGAAGGGGTGCAGCGCTTCGCCCGCGCCGTGCATTCTACCATTCTCGCCGGGGGTTTGGCCGGGCTTCCAGCCGCGCCCGTGGAGGACCACGCCCCACCTGCGGAGGCGCAGGACCAGGGTGGAGGGCTTGATGCCGAACTGCTCGGCCGTCTGCACCAGGCCCGCCGTCTCATAGCTGCGGACGATGGCGTCCTTGACGCCGGGATCGAAGACGGCCGGGGGACGAGCGGCCACGGGCTTGGGGACGAGCTTGACGGCGGGCGTGGCGGAGAGCTTGGCCATGGCTTCTTCCGTGGGGAAGCCGCAGATGATGCAGGCTTGCTCGATAGTGGTCACAAGTCGGCTCCCGCACTTGCGACACCTGGGCTGAACGGCTTGAACTGTCATCGCTGTGCCTCCATGAGTCGTAGGCCGAGCTTGCTCGCAACGGCGCCAGAGTCCTTGCTTAAGAACATGCGGACGAGCAGGGCGGCGATGGCGTTGGTATCGAAGGCGCCGCCGGTGCGGTACCAGTTGGGCATCCAGGTGATGGCGCCCATGACCAGGCGGATGGCGGCCTTGCTTTCGGCCTCGCCGAAGAGCCCTTCGCGGACGCCTTCATCAATGATGGCGTCATAGATAGAGTGGAAGCGATCGCGCTCCTGGGTGAGGATGCGGCGGTACTTGGCCGGGAAGGTGGGCATGAGGATATTGGAGGCGGTGCGGGCGGCGACGAAGCCCATGGCGGCGCGCTGGACGACGTGCTCCACGTGGGCGGTGAATGCGGCCTCCAGCTTGACGAGGGGGCTGCCCTCCTTGGGAACGCGAGACTGGACATAGGCGTGGACGCTCTTCATGGCCTGGGAGTGCAGGTCGTAGAAGACATCGTCCTTGGACTTGTAGTAGTAGTAGATGAAGCCCTTGGTGACGCCCATCTGGCGGGCGATGTGCTCCATCGTGGTGCCGACATAGCCGCGCTCTTGGAAGACGGTGGCGGCGGCTTGTTGGATCCGCTCGCGCTCGTGCTCGGCCTTGATGTTTTTACTCGCCGCCAGGGTCATGAAACGTTTATTCCTACCAGTAGGTTTTTCGTACTTGCGAGTATAACGGCGGCAGGATACCGCAGGCGGCGCGAGGCCGTCAAGGGGGGATTCCCTCGGTTCGGGCCAGGGAGGAACGCCGATTCCCGTCAGCTTTCCGAAGGAAAGCGCGAGGCGCCGACGCGGTTAGCGGGGCAGGCCCAGGCCGCGGGTGGCAATGACGTTGCGCTGGATCTCCGAGGTGCCGCCGGTGATGGTGCCGACGGGGTTGCCGCGGTAGGCCTTCTCCAGCTCGCCGTCCAGGGGGGCGAGGTCGCTTTCCTTTCGGAGCTGGCCATAGAGGCCGAACATCTGGACGCCCAAGCGAGCGACGCGCTGGTTGTACTCGCGGAGGAAGAGCTTGAGGATGGAGGCTTCGATATTCGGCACGACGCCTTTGCCCTGCATCCAAGCGGTGCGAAAGGAGAGGCCACGAACGGCCTGGGCCTCGATGACAAGGGTCGCGAGGCGGTGGAGGAGGAGGGGGTCGTCCGCGGGGCGGCGGCCGGAAGGGCCGGGCTGGTGGGCGAGGGCGATCATCTTCTCCAGGCGGTGAAGGGTCTTGCTGATGGGGAAGAAGCGCTCGAGGTCTATGGCGGCGGCGAGGTAGTACCAGCCTTTGTTGGGCTCGCCGAGGAGGTGGCGCTTGGAGACGCGGACGTTATCGTAGAAGACGATGTTGGTGCGCTCGCCGCTGAGGGTGTAGATGCCCTGGGCGGTGATGCCCGGACTCTTGGCGTCCACCATGAAGAGGGAGACGCCCTTGTGCTTGGGGGCTTGGAAGTCCGTTCGCGCGGCGAGCCAAACATAGTCCACGACGTGGGTTTCGCTGTTGAAGATCTTCTGGCCGTTGAGCACATAATCGTCGCCGTCTTCCTTGGCGGCGAGCTTGAGGGAGGCGAGATCGGAGCCGGCCTCCGGCTCGGTGTAGCCGAGGCCGAAGAAGATCTCGCCCTTGGCGATCTTGGGGAGGAACTCCTTCTTCTGCCACTCGGTGCCGAAGAGCATGATGCAGGGGCCGACGACGCTGGCGCCGAAGCCGGGAGAGGGAGCATCGGCGTAGTCCATCTCCTCCGAGAGGATGAAGCGGTGCATGAAGCTCTTGCCGAGGCCGCCGTACTCCTTGGGCCAGGTGAGGCCCATCCAGCCCTTATCGCCCATCTTTTTGAGGAAGCGCCTGCCCAGGGGGCCCAGGCCGGTGCCAACTTCGCCGGAGGTGCGCTCCTTGCGTGTGGCCTCGTCCAGGTGTTCGCCGATGAAGGCGCGTACCTCGGCCTGGAAATCGCGGAGCTCGGGGGCGACGGGATATTCGAGGAGCTTGCCCATGCTAGGCCACCAGGTCCATAAGCCGCGCGCCGACGCGCTTGGTATGGAAATCGGCATCGCCCAGGAGGGTTTCCAGGGGCTTCATGCGCAGGAAGTACATCTGCATGGCGTGATCCGTGATGACACCGATACCGCCGTGCACCTGGTGGCCGGTCTGCATGACGCGCATGCAGGCGGGGGCGCACCAGGCCTTGGCGGCCGAGGCTTCGAAGGCGATATCGCCGCCTTGGACGATGCGCTCGGCGAGGCGATAGGCGGTGTTGCGGGAGATGTCCGCATCGGAGGCCATGTTGGCGAGGTGGTGCTGGACGGCCTGGAAGCTGCCGATGGGCCTGCCGAACTGGACGCGCACCTTGGCGTAATCGCGGGTGAACTCCAGGGCGCGCTGGGCCATGCCGCTCATGAAGAGGGATTGCATGGCGGCGCCGAGCTGGATGGCGCGCTCCAGGATGGCGGCCCCATCGCCGGGGAGGAGGTCGCCTTTCGCCACAGGGGTCGCGCGGAAGTCTACATTGGCCTGGTTATCCCAGCCGGTGGTGGCGAGGGCTTTGGCGGAGACGGAGGCCTGGACGCGCGGGACGATGGTGACGGCGACTTTGCCTTCGGGCGTCTTGGCGGCGACGAGGTAGTGGGTGGCATAGGAGCCGCAAGGGACGAAGTATTTGTTCCCGGTGAGGGCGTAGCCGCCAGCCGCAAGATGCAGGGTCGCGGCAAGGTGCTCGGCGGTGTACTCCCCGGCCTTTTCAGGCCAGGCGATGGTGAAGACGGCGACGCCATCGGCCACGGCGGGGAGATGCTTCCGCTTCTGCTCCTCGGACCCGTACTGCTGGAGGAGCATGGCGCTGAGGGCGGTCCAGAGGTAGGGGCCGGGGAAGGCAGCGCGGCCCAGCTCGTCCAGGAGGACGGCGACGTCGAGGAAGGAGCCGTCGCTGCCGCCATACTGGGCGGGCACGGGCAGGCTGGGCCAGCCCAGATCGGCGATCTTTTTCCACAGCTCAGCCGGGAAGGAGGCGGGGGCTTGCTCCAAGGAGCGGACGAAGGTGAGGGGCGCTTCCTTATTGAGGAAGGCTCGCGCGGAGGAGCGGAGCATCTCCTGCTCTTGGGTAAAGGTGATGCCGACGTTGAGTTCCATAGCCAACGCAGAATAGAGAGCGGCGGGGATCGAGTCAAGGCGAGACGCGGCGCGTTGACGGTTGCATACCCCTGTGCTAGCTTCGCCATCTGCACGAAAGGAGCACGCCATGACCAGCGCTGATTTCGAGATACGGTCGCCTGAGCTCCGGGCGATCCTGCGGCCCGATTCCAAGGTGGAGTGCATCGTGCCCAAGTTGACCTTTCTTGAAGGTCCGGTGTGGACGCCGAAGGAGAACTGCCTGATCTTCAGCGATATCCAGGCGAGCACGATGTACCGATGGTCGGAGAAGGGCGGCCTTTCGATCTTCCGCAAGCCTTCGGGCTATGCCAACGGGAACTACCTGGACCTGCAGGGGCGGCTGGTGACGGCGGGCCACAGCAGCCGGAATGTGACGCGGACGGAGGCGGACGGGCGCATCACGGTGCTGGCGGAGCGCTACCAGGGGAAGAAGCTGAACGCGCCGAACGACCTGGTGGTGAAGAGCGACGGCTCCATCTGGTTCACGGACCCGCAGTACGGGAGGCACACGGAGGAGCTGCGGCAGAAGGAGCCGTTCGAGATGGCGGAGCGGCACGTCTACCGCCTGGACCCGGAGACGGGCATCCTCACGTCCGTGGCGGCGGACTTCGAGGGGCCGAACGGCCTCTGCTTCTCTCCGGACGAATCGAAGCTGTACATCGCAGACACGGCGCGGAAGCATGTTCGCGTCTTTGACGTGACGGGCGGGCGCTCCCTGAGGAACAGCCGTCTGTTCGCGGAGATCTCTCCGGGGGTGCCGGACGGGATCCGGGCGGACACGGAGGGGCGGCTTTATTGCACAGCGGGCGACGGCATCCATGTCTTCAGCACGAGCGGCGAACTGCTGGGGAAGATCCGTTTGCCGGAGACGCCGGCGAACTGCGCCTTCGGCGGAGGCGACCGGCGGAGGCTGTTCATCACGGCCCGCACGTCGCTCTATGGGGTGACGCTGGCGGCAACGGGGGCGCAGAGGCCGTAGGCCCTGCTCCTAGACGGAGAGCAACGGGGAAAAAGCAAGCGCGGACGGCCCAAGGGCGGCCCCCAATCTTCATTACGTAAAGGCATCCGCCAAGCTGCCTACGGCGTACTTTCAAGAACACGGGCGAACGGCTTGACTTGGAGAAGAGCGGCCCCCTATAGTTTCCAGCAGTTTCCCGACACCGCAGGCAAGAGGCGTTTCCCTTTTGCCTAAGTTTCTGGAGAAGCCAGAACAGAGATATTGAGGAGGAACAATGACAGGAAAGCTATTGAAGGGCAGGCTGCTGGCGGCGCTCGCGCTCATGGCGGTTATCGTCATGGTCGTGACGGCGTGCGGCGGCGACGATGAAGAGAAGGCGACGGTTGCGCCGACGGCGGGACCGACGGCCGCAGGGCCGACGGCGACGCGCGCGCCGACGGCGACCGTTCCGGCACCGACGCAGCCGCCGGCCCCGACGCCGACGGCCGTCCCGACGCCCACCAGAGCGCCGCTCCCAACGCCCACAGCCGTGGGTCAGCAGATCACGCGCGGCGGCGTGTATAACATCCGCCTGCTGGCAGATGTGACGCAAGGCCTGGGCTGGGACAACCACCAGGTGAGCGGCCATACGCCCATCAAGGTCGTCACCGCGATGAGCAACGGCCTGCTGATGCTGGACGAGCTGAAACCGACGACGATCAAGGCGGACGCCGCCGAGAGCTGGTCCGCCAGCGCGGACGGCCTGACGTACACGGTGAAGCTGCGCAAGGACGTCTTCTTCCATGACGGCGCGCAGATGACCGTGAAGGACGTCATCTTCTCCTACAAGCGCATCATCGGCGAGATCAACACGGGCTACGTGAGCCACATCCGCGGCAACTTCTCTCCGTACATTGACGTGATGGAGGCGCCGGACGATCACACGCTGGTGGTGCGGCTCAAGGCCCCCGCCGCCGCGTTCGTGTACAGTCTCGCGAACCTCTTCGCGGTGATCCAGCAAGAGAAGCTGGGCTCCGATTACATGAAGCTGGCCGCGAATACGCCCATCGGCACCGGGCCCTACCGCTTCGTTGAGCGGAGACCGGGCCTCTCCATCACGCTCCGCAAGAACGACCGCTACTTCAAGAAGGATGCCCAGGGCCAGGCGCTCCCGTACCTGGACGGACTGGAATACCAGATCGTGCCGGACAGCACCACGGCACTGGCGGCCTTCCGCACCGCACGGTTCCTTGAGGCCGACTACCTTGACCCCGCCGCGCTGAACAGCCAGATCGAGACGTTCAAGCGCGAGCTGCCGACCTATACGTACTTGACGGGCTACGGCTCCTGGCAGCACCTGGGCTTCGGCAACAAGGCTCCGTACACGGACGTCCGCATCCGAACGGCGCTGAACAACCTGATTGACCGGCCCGGATTCGTCACGGTGAACTTCCCGGGCATCGGCCATTCGGGCGCATCGCCCCTCATGCCGCCCTCCATCGGCGGGTCATGGGGCCTGACGGACCAGGAGACGGCGACGCTCATCAACACCGGCCCGGTGACGGCTGACCACATCGCGCGGGCGAAGCAGCTGTTCCGGGAAGCGGGCGTGGACTACGACAAGTTCGAAATCAAGATCCTGACGCTGCCGATCCCGCAGTTCACGGACGCCACCGCGACGATCCAGGCGCAGTGGAAGAAGGCGGGCTTGAACGTGACGCTGGAAGTGCCAACGCAGCAGGTCTACACGAACCGGCGCCTGGCAGGAGACTATGAAATCTACTACATCCCGTCCACGGCAGCCGTTGACGATCCCGACGTCTGGCTGGGCAACTGGTATACTTCGACTTCACCCTTGAACACGGCGAAGTGGAGCAATGCGAGGATTGACCAGCTCTACACGCAGCAGAGCCAGGCCACCGACCCGGAGCGCCGCAAGGCGATCGTGGCCGACCTGCAACGGGCCATCCTGACGGAGGGCAACTGGATCACGAAGATCGCGCACACCGGCGGTTATGTAGGCTGGTCGCCGCGCCTGCGGAACTTCAATCTGCAGTGCCCCGGCGCCTACTGCTTCCGCGGCCGGAACGAGATCACCTGGATCGCGCCCGCCTAGGCAGGCGACGAACTTTCGAGGCCCTAAGAGAGGGGCGGCTGGAGCCGCCCCTCTCTTTTTTCGTGTCGAAATCAGGCATCCAGCCGAGGGGTTCTGGCGTACACTCCTTAAAGGCGACCCTTTAGACTGCAAGATATTGACAGTTTCCGGGGTATCGCCCTATAGTATGCCCCCTTTCGCGGAGATCGCCGTTTTGGGCGACCCGGGAGTTCGGGTCAATATAAGGAGGAACGCATGAGCATCCGTTGGAGGAATCGTTTATTCGCTGCCCTTGCCCTCATGGCGGTGGTGGTCATGGTGGTGACGGCGTGCGGCGGCGACGATGATGAAGATACGCCGCCTACGGCGACGTCGGGGCCCGCAGCCACGGCGACGCCGCGTCCCGCGGCGACGGCCGCACCAACGTCGGCGGCGCCGACGGCAACGGCAGCGGTGCTCCCGACGGCGACACCACGCCCGACGGTATTACCAACGGTGGCGCCGACGGCAACGCCCGCGGGCGCGCGGCCCGTACGCGGCGGCACGTATAGCGTGCGCCTGCAATCGGACGTCGTGCAGGGCCTGAGCTGGGACCCGCACCTTTCCAGCGGGCACGTCCAGATCAAGGCAATGCCGAACGTCTTCAGCACGCTGCTGATGCTTGACGAACTGGACCATCAGACGGTCAAGGGAGACTTAGCGGAGAGCTGGAGCATCGCGCCTGACGGGCAGACCTATACGGTGAAGCTCCTCAAAGGCGTCACGTACCACGACGGCTCACCGCTCACGGCCAAAGACGTCATCTTCTCCCACAAGCGCCTGACGGGCGAGATCGCACTCACACCCCCCTCGCCGCACGTCTCGGCCTTCCGACCGTACATTGACATCATGGAGATGCCGGATGATTTCACCGTCATCTTCAGGCTGAAGCAGCCTTCGGCGGCCTTCATCTACAGCCTGGCCTTCCTCTTCGCGGCGATCCACCCGGAGAAGATGGGCTCGCCCTATGCGATGAACCCCGCGAACACGCCGATCGGCACGGGGCCCTTCAAGTGGATCGAGCGCAAGCCGAACATCAGCATCACGATGCGCCGCAATGACAGCTACTTCAAGAAGGACAAGGACGGTCAGGCGCTCCCGTACTTGGCGGAGCTTGACTTCCAAGTAATCAACGACGGCACAACGGCCTTCGCGGCCTTCCGCACAGGGAAGTTCCTGGAGGCAGATTACCTGGACCCCGGGTTGCTGAACACGAGCATTGACCAGACGAAGCGAGAATTCCCGAACTACATCTTCGAGACAGGCTACGGCTCCTGGAGACAGATCGGCTTCCGGAACAAGCCGCCGTACGACAACGTGAAGATCCGCCAGGCGCTGGACCTTCTCGTAGATCGCCCCGGCTTCGTGACCGCTCGCTATCCCGGCTATGGCCATGCCGGGGCAAGCCCGCTGCTGCCGCCGAGCCTCCGGGGGCGCTGGGGGCTGACGGACCAGGAGACGAGCACGCTGATCAATACAGGCCCCGTGACGCCGCAGATCATCCAGAGGGCCCGACAGCTCTTCGTCGAGGCGGGCGTAGACTACGATAAGTTCGAAGTGAAGCTGATGACCCTACCCATCCCACTCTACACGGACGATGCCGCCTTCATCCAAAGCGCCTGGAAGAAGGCCGGATTGAACGTGACGCTGGAAGTGCCGGCGCAGGCGGACTACTCGGTGCGACGCATCGCCGGGAACTTCGACGTGTACTACGTGCCCGCGACGAGCAACACGGACGATCCCGACCTGGTGCTGGGCCAGTGGTACCCGACGGGAGCCTCGCAGAACTACGGCAAGTTCAGCAACGCGAAGATCGACCAGCTGTACAACGACCAGAGCCGCGCCGTTGACCCGGCCCGCCGCAAGACTCTGGCCCAGGACCTCCAGCGGGAGATCCTTGGGGCCGGCAACTTCACGCCGAAGGTGGCGTGGGCCGGTTCATGGGTAGCGTGGTCGCCGCGCATGCGCAATTACAATGCAGCGTGCCCCGGGGCGTACTGCTTCCGCGGCAAGCATGACATCCTGTGGCTGGCGCCTGCATAGGCCCAACGCGGGCTGACGGAGAATGAAACTGGCCCCCGGCGTAACGCCGGGGGCCAGTTTGTTTATCAGGGAGAGGCGTGGGAGGCCTCACCCCGATGCGGCATCGGGGTCTCGAAGACTCGACCTGGGCATGTCCCCTTGTAGCTCGAAGATGAGCTGTAGCTAGAGGACGAGCACAGCTCATAAGAATGAGCACAGGCCATCGGAATGGCGCGCCCGGACGAAGAAGAGGGATGCGAACTAGAGACCTCTCCCAGATGTGATGAATCACATCTGGGAGAGGGTAAGGGCGCAGTGGGGAGGGCTGGCCTCTCCGATGAGATCGGAGCCCTGCGGGTAGGCCAGCCCCTACGGGAGAGGATATGAGGGCTGCAAGGGCAACCGAGGAGAGAAGGGGCGTGCCGCGCCGCAGCCGGAAAGAGGTTGTCACGCCCCTACGGCAGATGAGGAATCGGGTTGCGGGGCACCCCCGAGGGCGTAGCCGCTCCTCAGACAGGGGGCGCGCGCTCCGGTGCGGCCCCGATGCAACATGCGCGGTGAGGACACACGCGGTCCGAGCAGTCCGGACTCATAAGAATGAGAGTCCTTCAGAAAGGACCGCGTTCGTCCGATGTAATCGAACCGCCCCTACAAGGTTGTGGTTAGCGGAGGCCTTTGGTTTCGACGAGGCGCTCGACATCGGCCGGGGACATGCCGAGGAGCTCTTTGGTAACGTAGTCGTTGTGGTGGCCCCAGAAGGGCGCGTGGCGCAGGAGGTCGCGGGAGAGGCCGTGGACGTAGAGGGGCGAGGCGTAGGCGGGCTGGGTGCCGACGATGGGATGCGGATTGTCCACGTAGGCGCGGCGGACCTTGGTCTGGGGCGTGTGGATGACTTCGCCGACAGAGAGGACTTCGGCGGCGACGAGGCCTTTGCTGCGCAGGGGGGTGATGACTTGCTCGGGCGAGCGCTGCTTGGTCCATTCACCAACATGTCGCTCAAGGGATTCGATGTTCGCGGCGCGCTGGAGGGCATCGGCAAGATCGGCGCGGCGGGTCCATTCGGGGTTGCCTAGCGCGTCGCAGAGTCGGAGCCACTCTTCTTCCGTTCGGACGGAGATGGCGACCCACTTGTCATCGCCGGCGCAGGGGAAGGCGCCTTGGAGGAAGACGAACTCATCGCGGTCCTCCACTTTCACGGGCACGGCGGCGTTGTTGGCGGCGGCGAGGAAAACATCGGCGACGATATTGACGGTGACTTCGATCTGGGAGAGGTCTATGTGGCAGCCGCGGCCCGTGGCAAGGCGGCCCTGGAGTGCGGCCATAACAAGGCCGACGCCGTACATGCCGGAGATATAGTCGGTATAGACCCAAGGCGAGGCGGTAGGCGGGGCATTTTTATAGCCGAAGAGGGCGGCCATGCCGCTGACGCCTTCCAGGAGGGGGCCATAGGCGATGTAGTGCTTAGTGGGGCCCGTTGCGCCGAAGCCGGACATGGAGAGAAGGACGATGGCGGGATTGGCGCGGCGAAGGAGGTGAAAGGGGAGGCCGAGGCGATCCATGGTGCCTGCGGAGAAGTTTTCGACGATGACATCGCTGACGGTGACGAGCTCGAGGAAGGCGTTGCGGCCGCCTTCCTGGGTGAGGTCCAGGGTCATGCCGAGCTTATCGCGGTTCATGATGGTGAAGTAGTAGCTTCGATCTTGCCCGGCGACGCCGTCTTTCATGGGGAAGTTGGCGCGGAGGGTCTCGGGGCGCTTTGCGGTCTCGACCTTGATAACTTCGGCGCCGGCGCCGGCGAGAAGGGAGCAGCAATAGGGCGCGGCAACGGCGGTGCCGAGCTCGAGGACGCGGAGGCCCGCGAGGGGGTAGGCTGTCATACGACACCCGCCGCCGAAAGGGCATCTACATCGGCTGCAGAGAGGCCGAGCCAGGCCATGAGCAGATCGCGCGTGTGCTCGCCGAGGGCGGGAGCGCGTCGGCCATCGGGCGTCATTTCGCCGTCCACGCGATAGGGGGCGCGCAGGCCGATGAAGGGGCCGCCATCGGCGCGCTTGCCAGGGGCGAAGGCGCGGCGGGCGATGAGCTGCTCATCCTTCATGACGTTGTCCATAGTGCGCGCCGGGCCGATGGGGACATCGGCGGCCTGGGAGCGGACGTAGAGGTCTTCGGCCTCCTGCTCGTCGAGCCAGGGGGCCATGAGGGCCTCCAAGTCTTCCTTATATTGCGCGCGGGTGCGGCGGACCTGGAACATCTCGGCCTTGGTCCATTCCGGGTCGCCCATCATGCGGACGAAGCGCTGCCACTGGGCCTCCTGGATGATGAAGAGGCTGGCATAGCCGTCTTTCACCGGGAAGAAGCCGAAGGGGGCCATGCCCTTGACGCGCTTGTTGCGCCGCTCGACGACGCCGGAGAAGTTGTAGTTGTTGGTCTGATCGGCGACGACGGGGAAGAGGGTTTCAACTTCGGAGACGTCTACGAGGGTCCCGCCGCCGTTGTGGCGGCGGGCCATGAGGGCCAGGAGACATGCGGCGGCGCCCATGAGGCCGCCGGTGACGGCGGCGGGGCGCCCGGGAAGGACGAGGGGCGGGCTCTCCGGGCCGGGGACGTAGAAGGGGCTGGTGTGGCCGGCGCCGCTGGCTTGATAGGAGACGAATGGCGAGCCTGGGGCATCGCGGTCAGGGCCGGTGAGGCCAAAGGGCGTGACAGAAGCGATGACGAGTCGTGGGAGGTCCCGCTGGAGGTTTTCCAGGGAGAGGCCGAAGGAGGCGAGGACGGCAGGAGTATAGCCGCAGAGGAGGGCATCGGCTTCGCGGAGGAGGCTCTTGAAGAGGGCGCGGCCCGTCGGGGTGGAGAGGCGAAGGGCGATACTGCGCTTGGCGGCGTTGAGATGGGCGAAGAGGAGGCTATTCCCTGGCCCGGGACGTTCACCGGCAAAAGGAGGGGCTTCCCGGCCGCGATCGCCGAAGGGAAGAGGCTCGACCTTGAGGACGTCAGCGCCGAGATCGGCCAGGAGTTTCCCGGCGAAGGGAGTGGTGACCTCTTCGCCGAGCTCTATGATGCGGAGGCCAGTGAGAAGGGGCATGCACCCGAGTGTATCAGAGTCGCCAGACGCAATCATGCCCGTTTTAGGGGCCGGTCTGCACGGCTTTTTCACGCCACGCGCAGGGAAATTCACGCCTCCGGCGCGCCGGCTCAGGATGCTGTATCTGTTACGTCCACGAAGGTGAAAGGGGTTCCCTATGTTCCTGGAAGAGACGGTTGCGACGATCCTGGCAAAGGCGAAGAAGGGCCCACAGACGCTCTCCGTCTATCTGGACACGGACGCGGCGACGGGCCTATGGAAGGACAAGGTGTACAAGCTGGAGATGTCCCTGGCGAAGTTAGGGGAAAAGGCGGCAGGCACCGGGGATGCACGGTCGTTCGAGGCCGATAGGGGGAAGGTAACGGCCTTCCTGAAGAAATACAAGGCGAAGGGCGACGGCCTGGTGATCTTCGCCAGCGACGGGCAGGGGCTATGGTGGACGACATCGCTGCCGGTGCGAGTCCCGAACGAGGCGCGGTACGAGGCGAAGCCGCACGTGGCGCCGCTGGCAGCGATCTTCGACGAGTACCAGCGGTACTGCATCGCGGTGGTGGACAACCAGAATGCGCGGCTGCTGCTGGCGCACCTTGGCCAGATCGAGGAGCAGCAGGTGGTCGAGAGCGCGGTGCCGAAGCGGCATAAGCAGACGGAGCACGGCATCAAGGCAGAGAAGCGCCATGCAATCAGCGTGGCGCGGCACCTGGAGAAGGCGGTGGAGGCGCTGGACGCGCTGCACAAGAAGGCGCGCTTCAACCGCATCATCATCACGGGGGCGGCGGAGGCCGGGCCGAAGTTCGAAAAGGCGCTGCCGAAGCACCTGCAGCGGCTGGTCATCGCGCGGACGCGCTCGCCGCTCTACACGTCCAACGGGCAGATCCTGAACGAGGTGGCGAAGATCGAGGAGGCGTTTGAGCGGGAGAAGGAAGCGAAGCTGGTGGACGACCTCATCGCGCGGGCGGGGAAGCATGCGCGCGCGACCATCGGCGCGGACGCGACGCTGCTGGCGCTGCACGAGGGGCAGGTCTTTGAGCTCATCGTGGCGGAGGGGGCGAAGCTGGAGGGCGTGGTGTGCCAGAGCTGCGGCTTCGCCAGCGGCACAATCGTGAGGCAGTGCCCGCGGTGCCAGGCTGAGATGGAGCGGACGGAGGACCTGGCCGGGGTGGCGCTGAAGAAGGCGCTTGCCTCCGAGACGATACGAGCGGAAATGGTATCGGAAGCGGCGCGTGAAAAGCTGCTGGCCGAGGGCGGGATGGGCGCGCTGCTGACGGACGTGCCGTATTCGCGGGACGGGGTGCGACAGCGCAGGGCCTAGTCCAGGAGGAGCTGGCGGAGTCGGGCGACGGTCTCGTCCGGGACGCCGATGCTACGGAGGTAGCCGCCCATGTCCCTGTACTTAGCTTTGACCCACTGGAGAAGGCGCTCCATGGTCTCCGGCTTGGCTGTGAACATGGCCGGGGAGAAGCGCTCGGCGGTCTTTTCATAGCCGGGCGTGCCCTTGAGGCGCTGGAGGAAATCGCCGAGGTAGACCTCCGTGAGGGCATAATCGCTGATGATTTCTTCTTCGTTTACGTCCAGCGCGCCGAGGACGACGGCGGTGAGGATGCCGGTGCGGTCCTTGCCGCCCATGCAGTGGATGACGGCGGGGTGATTCTCGTCGTCGGCAAGGGTTGTGACGGCTGCGGCGATCTTATCGGCCGCGCCGACCATCATGTGGGCGTAGTGCTTGGCGACATCGCCGGTGACGCGAGGGTCGTTCTGGTTGACGAGCATGGCGGAGGTGAGAAAGGGCAAGTGGTGGTAGGCGGCCTGCTTCTCCGTCAGGGGGCTTTTGCCGTACTTGGCGAGCTCATCGTTGCTGCGCAGGTCAATGATGGTGCGGATCTTCAGGTCATCGGCGGCGAAGGCGATATCTTCGGGCTTCATGGGGTGATGGGCGTCGCTACGGAAGATGCGCCTCCATTTGACGGCCCGCCCACCCCTGGTGCGATAGCCGCCGATATCACGGAAGTTCTGCAGGCCTTTCATGGGATAGTGGCGCTGGCCGCTCATCGCAGTTCGCTCCGTTCACGCCGGACGACTTCGGCGAGGGCGGTGATCAGCTCGGGGGCGGTGTTGAGGGCTTCGATGCGGTGGAGCTTCAGGCCCACGGCTTCGGCATCTCTCCTCGCGGCGATGTCTACATCATAGAGAATCTCCAGGTGGTCGGCGAGGAACTGGATGGGCGCGATGAGGACGGACTTGCGGCCTTCTTTCGCGATCTGGGGCAGGACTTCCTTCAGGTCAGGCTTCAGCCATTCCTCCGTCGACTGCCCCGCGCTCTGATAGGAGAAGCGCCAGCGCTCCTTAGGCAGTCCAACACGGGAGGCGACGGCGGCGGCGGTATCGTGGAGCATCCGGGTATAGGCGGGTTCCAGGGCGACGACGCTCTTGGGAAGGCTGTGAGCGGACATGACGACAGGGATCGCGGCGCGCTCGGCGGCGGGGAGGCGGTCGAGGGCTTCCCGCACGCGGCGGGAGAGGCCATCCAGGAAGACGGGGACGGTGTGCCAGGCCTTTGCTATCCATAGCCTGCCCTGGGGACCGAGGACGGGCTTTGCGGCCTCAGCGGCTGCATAGTAGCCGGCCATGACGCCGGGGGTTTGCTGCGGGGCCATGATGATGCCGACGACGTCCGTGATGCGGTCCACAGCGGCGAGGTGGGCCATCGCCTCGTCAATCATAGGCGGGGCGTGCCGCATGCCGACAACGACGCTGTAGCGCTCGCCCGGTGTGGCGGCGGCGTTCAACAACTCTTGCAAGGCCTTGGCCTGGGCGAGGGTGATTTTCAGAAGCGGCGAGCCACCGATCATGCGGAAGCGGCCCTTGAACTCTTCCACGAAGGCAGGCGGGAAGGGGCGTCCGCCGCGAACGCGCGTGAGGTAATCGGGCACGTCATCCACGGTCGCGGGCGTGCCGAAGCTCATGAGGATAACGCCGATGGGCCGTGAGGGTTCCAGCATAGCGGGCATGGGTTATCGGCTCGGTTCGTTGTGAACAAGGTCCACGAGCCGAGCGAGGTTTTCGGGGTCCGCCTGGGGAAGGACGCCGTGGCCAAGGTTAAAGATGTGGCCGGGACGACCCTGGGCCATGCGGAGAATCTTTCGGGCCTCGGCGGCGATGACATCATAGGGGGCGAGGAGGATGGAGGGATCCAAGTTGCCCTGGATGCCCTTGCCGTGGCCGGTGCGCGCCCAGCCCTGATCGAGAGGGACGCGCCAATCCAGGCTCATGACGTCCGCCCCGGCGGAGGCCATGACTTCCAAGAGGTGCGCAGTGCCGGTGCCGAAGTGGATGGAGGGAAGGCCGATGGTGCGCATCTCCGTAAAGATGCGCTTGGAGTAGGGGAGGACGAAGCGCGCGTACTGCTCACGGCTGAGGACACCGACCCAGCTATCGAAGAGCTGGGCGACGTGGACGCCGCTGTTGGCTTGCTCCCGGAGGTAGCGCACGACGACCTCCGTGACCTTCTCCATGAGCCTGTGCCAGAGCTGCGGATCGCGGTACATGAGGCCGCGAACGAGATCGTAGGTGCGGGAGGGGCCGCCTTCGATGAGGTAGCAACACAGCGTGAAGGGTGAGCCGGAGAAGCCGATGACGGCGGTCTGCTCGCCGATCTCCTTGCGCACCAAGCGGAGGGCTTCGAAGAGATAGGGTGTGGCGCTAGCGGCTTCGACGATCCGGATGGCGTCCACATCGGCGGCGGTGCGCACCGGCTTTCCGATGACGGGGCCGACTTCGGGCTCTATGGTGAAGGGGACGCCCATGCCCTCCAAGGGGAGCATGATATCGGCGAAGATGACGGCGCCGTCCACGCCGAGGCGCTTGACGGGCATGAGGGTGACCTGGGCGCAGAGCTCGGGGTTCTTGGCCATGGTGAGCAAGTCATACTTCTTCCGCAATTCCCGGTATTCAGGAAGGGAGCGTCCGGCCTGGCGCATGAACCAGACGGGAGTAGCATCGGCCTGCTGGAGGCGCAGGGTCTTGAGAAAGCGATCAAGGCCTGTGGACTGTTTCGTGGAGGGCATGTCTCTTGTGCCGGACAAATAGGGATGCGGTACGGGAGACGGTGAGGCCCATTGTAGCACAGCACCCCGGGTCATTCAGAAAAAAGACCCGCCCCGATGGGGTCGGGGCGGGTCTGCGCTACTTCCGTTCCGCTAGCTACTGCTATTTGTTCAGCCAGATGGTGTCCATACGCAGTCCCATGTGGACGGCGAAGCGGCCCTGGCGGAAGCCCTCTACGGGCTTCTGGAGGGGCCAGGTGGAGAAGCTGTTCACAAAGGGGACGAAGATGGACTGGTCTATGAGGCGGCGCTGGAGGTTTTGCACGAGAAGCTTGCGCCGGTTGGGATCCAGGGCGCCTTCTTGATCAGCGGCGAGGCGGTCAACTTCGGCATCAGACCATTTGCCGTAGTTGCGCGGGCGTCCCGTAACCGTGTAATCGAGCACTGTGTCCGAGATGTCATCTATCACACGGCCACCGAAGAGGCCGGAGAAATCGAAGTCGCCGGCCATGAGGGAGGAGGAGAGCTGGCCACCGGTGGCGGTGAGGATCAGGTTGGTCTGGAAGCCCATCTTTCGGAACTGGGCCTCTAGGCCTTGGGAGACATCCGGGAAGTTGGCGGTGGACTGTATCTTAACGGTCACCTTGGAGGGGTCTACGCCAGCCGCGGTGAGGATACGCCGGCCCTCGGCGCGGTCGGCCTCGGTCACGCCTTTGAAGCCAGGAAGGGCAAGCATCTCCGAGGCGGGAAGGCCCCAGCGGCCGCCGCTCTCCGGGCCGAGCATGATGGAGGGCGGGTAGAAGGAGAGGCCGCCGCGATCCAGGGTGTGGACCTCCTTGAAGTCCATCATCATCATGACGGCTTTGCGCACCTGGAGGTTATCCCAAGGCGCTCTGTTGTTAAGGTAGTAGGCGAAGGAGTCGCGGCTAAAAGTGAGGATCTTGGCATCGGGCACAGAGGACTTCAGCTCGTTGCCGAACTGGAAGGTGAAGTCGAAGCCGCAACCGCAGTCCAGGCGACCGGTGCGGAAGGCGGCGCGGGCGGTGTTGACATCGGTGATGAACTGGAACTCCACGCCGTCAAGGAAAGGCAGGGCGCGGCCCCGCTCGTCCTTGCGGTGGTACGACTCGAAGCGCTTGGTGGTGAGGGTGTTCTGCGCCTTGTAATCGGTGACGACGAAGGGCCCGGTGCCGATGGGATTCTTGATGGCGTTGCTTGAATCTTTACCCAGGGACGGGTGATACATGAGGAGGAAGGGAGCGGCGAAGTTCGCCAGGAAAGAGGCGCTAGGCTTTTCGATGGTGAGGCGCAAGGTGCTGGCATCCACGGCCTCCATCTTAGTAATGGGGCGGACGCGGCTGAGGTTCACATTCAAGATGGCCGTGGGCGGACTGGGCGGCGGTGGATTTTTTGCACGATCAAGATTGAACAAGGCATCCTGTGCGGTGAAGGGCTGGCCGTTATGCCATTTGGCAGTCTTCACCAAGAAGATGGTGAGGACGGTGCCATCGGAACTCAGCTCCCAGCGCTCGGCCAGATCGGCCTCCAGGGTGCCGGGCTCTTCGGCCTTGAGGGCGATGAGGTTGCTCCAGATGTTGAGGGTGTGCTCGACGCTGAACTGGCTCGTGACGGCGTAGGTATCCCACGGCTCGAAATCGCGGAGGGAGCGAGCGCGAAGGACGCCGCCGCGCTTAGGCTCGACGCCCTGTGGAGTGGGCGTGGGCGTAGGCGGCGCGATGGGGACGGGCGTGGCGGTTGCGGGCGGCGGCACGGGGGTGCGGGTGGCGGTTGGTGCGGGCGCGGTGGTGGCCGTGGGCGGCGCGGCGGTTGGGCCCCGGGTGGGAGTGGGCTCGTCCTCATCGCCGCCGCAGGCAGTGACGACCAAGGCGGCTATGAGAGCGAGCACGGCAGCGACCCAGACGATGCGGAATCGTGGTCTCATCAGCGCATCCTCCACATTCTTTTCGCTAGGGATGAACGTCACCAAGGCCAAAGGAGTGGGCGAGGTGATGTTGCGAGATTCTATGGAGACGCTCCCGCCAGAGTCAAGGCATTTTGGCGTGCATTCTTTCGGTATACTCGACTCCCGCGCATGATTACGACAAACGCACGCGGATTCGGGGCCGCGAGGCAGGTGCAACGGCTTGTGGTATGCTTCCCCGGTTGTCTACCTCAGGAAGAAGCCTCTACCTTTGATGCGCCGCTCGCCCCTCACAGTCATTTATCTCACGGTCTTCATTGACCTGCTAGGTTTCGGCATCATCCTGCCGCTCCTTCCTCTCTATGCAGAGGAGCTTGGCGCCGGCGGCGTTTGGGTGGGCGGCATCCTGACGGCCTACTCCGGCCTGCAATTCCTGAGCGCGCCGTTCCTGGGGCGCTTGAGCGACCGCATCGGCCGGAGGCCGGTGATCCTCGCGAGCCTGGCGGGATCAGTCGCAGGCTTTCTCATCACCGGCTTCGCGGGGAGCCTGTGGGCGCTGCTTGCGGGGCGCGCGGTGGCGGGAGCCTCGGGCGGGAGCATCGCGCCTGCGCAGGCGTACATCGCGGATGTGACGACGCCAGGGCAACGGACGAAGGCGATGGGTCTCTTGGGGGCGTGCATCGGCCTTGGGTTCGTGCTTGGGCCCGCGCTGGGCGCGGGGCTGAGCCATTTCGGCTTCGGCGCGGCATCGTTCACGGCGGCGGGACTTGCGGGAGCGAATCTGCTCCTGGGGTATTTCATCCTGACGGAGCCGAGGCGGGAGCAAGCGGCTTCAACAGATCGGCGGCCGACCCTGGCGAGTCTCCTCACTGCGTTCACAAAGCCGGTGACGCGGCGGCTGCTTCTGGCGACGTTTCTCACGACGTTCGCCTTTGTGGCGATGGAGGCGACGTTCGCGCTGCTGGGCGAGAGACGTTATGACCTGAGCGAGGCTCGGCTCGGACTCATCTTCGCGTTCGGGGGCGTGGTCATCATCATCGTGCAGGGCGGGCTAGTCGGACGGCTGAGCGCGCAGATCGGCGAGCGGGCGACCGCGGCATGCGGCGCGGCGATCCTGACTGGAGGGCTCCTGCTGCTCCCGCTCGCACCGGGGCTGGGAGTCGCGGCGCTGCTGCTGGGGCTCATCGCCGCTGGGCAGGGACTCGTTTCGCCGGCGCTGTCCAGCATGCTTTCGCTGCATGCGGAATCGGGAAAGCAGGGAGGCCTGCTGGGCTTAGGGCAGGCGCACGCCGCGGCGGCGCGGGCGATCGGGCCAATCGTCGCGGGTGCGCTTTTTGACGCGGACGATGCGCTGCCGTATCTAGTGGCGGGGTTGATCGCGGCAGGAGTTGTGGTTGCGCTGCTGGGGGTATCGGCGAAGGGGCGCGCGGGCAAGTCGCGCACTTTTTCCCCGGTCACACATGGCGAGGAGAAGGGCTCTTAATGCGCCGTATAGCCGCCGTCTATAACGAGCTCACTGCCGGTGACGAACTTGGATTCGTCAGAAGCTAGATAGAGGATGCCGTAAGCGATATCGTCCGGCTCGCCGATGTGGCCGAGGGGGTGGAGGGCGCCGGCGGCCTTCTTGCCTTGTTCCACATTGCCCATCTGATTGAGGAAGTTCTCCACCATAGGCGTCCAAATGTAGCCTGGGTGGATTGAGTTCACACGGATCTGGTCGGAGGCGTAGAGCATGGCGTCCGTCTTGGTCATGAGGCGCACTGCGCCCTTAGAGGCGTGATAGGGAGGGACATCGGGGCCGCCGACGAGGCCATAGATGGAGGAGAGGTTGATGATGCTGGCCCTGCCCGCCTTCTTCATATAAGGGATAGCGTGCTTGGTGCAGAAGAAGAGACCCTTCACGTTGACGGCCATCACTTTGTCCCACTCTTCCGACGTCACCTCATGAGTCGGCTTGTTGACACCGGAGATGCCCGCGTTGTTCACGAGGACGTGCAGGCCGCCGAAGGCCGCGACGACTTCGGCGAAGACCGTTTTCACTTGGGGCTCATCGGCGACATCAAGCCGCCAGCCCTTCGCGACGCCGCCAGCCTTGGTAATCTCGCCGACGGTCTGCTCAAGCTGCTTTCCTAGCACGTCCGTGACGGCGACTTTCGCGCCTTCTTTCGCGAGCATCTTGGCGGCGGCCTTCCCGATCCCCAGAGCACCACCGGTCACGATCGCGACCTTTCCAGAGACACGCCCCATGACTTCCTCCTTGAATCGTCTCATCGGCTTGCTTTTCAAAAGTAACCTTCATCCGTGAAGGGGCCGTGAAGGAGCGCCGATGGGACGTGAAGCTGGTGTGAAGGCTCCCGCAGAGCGCGCACCAGTGATAGAGCCTCTTTATGCCTGTATGGGGCTCCCCAAAATCCGGCTTGTGGCACCCCAGGGCGCGGCTATAATACGAACCCTGCGGAGAGACCCGCTCCAACCCCCAGGAAAGGCGCACGTTTGAAGCTCTTTGCATACGCATCGCCCGCCACGCTGCACGAGGCGCTGGCTATCCTTGGGCGCAACGGCGTCCAGGCGCGGCCCTTGGCCGGCGGGACGGACCTCATCACGCAGATGAAGGAGCGCCGCCGGGAGCCGGACGTGGTGCTGGATATCAAGCGCATCCCGGAGTGCTCGCAGCTCTCTCACGAGCGGGACGGCCTGCACATCGGAGCGGCGGTGACGTGCACGGCGCTCATCAGCGACCCGACGGTGCGGGAGCGCTATCTGATCCTTGCGCAAGGAGCTTCGCTCATCGGCTCCGTGCAGATCCAGAACCGGGCAGGACTGGGCGGGAATCTGTGCAACGCCGCGCCATCGGCAGACGGCATACCGGGGCTCATCTGCCTGGGGGCGGAGGCGGTGATCGCCGGGCCGAAGGGACGCCGCGCGGTGCCGGTGGAGCATTTCTGCACCGGGCCGGGCAAGACGGTACTGGGGCGGGACGAGATGCTCCTGGAACTAGTCGTTCCGCCGCCGCCTGCGCAGAGCGCGGGGGCGTATATGCGCTTCATCCCGCGGGCGGAGATGGACATCGCGGTTGCGGGCGTCGGGAGCTTCATCACCCTCGAAGGCGCCCTCTGCAAAGAGGCGCGGATCGCGCTGGCGGCGGTGGCGCCGACACCGGTGCGGGCGCGGGCGGCGGAGCAATCGCTGGCGGGGCAGGCGCTGACGCGAGCGGCGATCGAGCGGGCGGGTGCACTTGCGATGGAAGCGGCGAGCCCCATAAGCGACGTACGGGGGTCCAAGGAATATCGCATGGAGCTGGTCCGCGTCCTCACGCGACGGACGCTGACGGAATGCGCGAAGCGTCTTCGCGTCCCACTGTAGGACCTTTTCCATCATGAACAAGCAAGCGATCACGTGCACGGTGAACAGCGAGCCGAAGGAGCTGCTGGTTGACCCGCGGCTGACGCTCCTGGACATGCTGCGCGACGAGCTGCAGCTGACGGGGGCGAAGGAAGGGTGCGGCAACGGCAACTGCGGCGCGTGCACGGTGCATCTGGACGGCGTCTCCGTGGACTCGTGCCTTGTCCTGGCGGTGGAGACGGACGGGCGCGCGGTGACGACCATCGAAGGGCTGGCGAAGGGCGGCGCGCTGGACCCGGTGCAAGAGGCATTCCTGAAGAACAGCGGGATGCAGTGCGGCATCTGCACCCCCGGCTTTATCATGGCGACGAAGGCCTTGCTGGCGAAGCACCCGCACCCGACGGAGCAGGAGATCAGGGCGAACCTGGCGGGGAACCTGTGCCGGTGCACGGGCTATGACAAGATTGTGCGGTCGGTGCTGGCGATCGCGAAGGACAAGCGGCAATGACGACCACGGAAGAGCGACGTGCAGCTATCGGCCAGCGGCTGCCGAAGGTGGACGGCCTGGACCGGGTCACCGGGAAGGCGGCCTACGGCGCGGATATCCACCTGCCGGGGATGCTCCACGGGAAGCTGCTGCACAGCCCGCATGCGCACGCCGTTATCAAAAGCATTGACGCCTCGCAGGCGCTGAAGCTGCCGGGCGTGATGGCCGTGATCACGGCGACCGATTTCCCGGAGCTTGGGAAAGAGGCGGCGATCTCCGGAAGCAGCGAATATTCGATCGGCGCGGCGAACCTGCGCAGATTGTGGATGGCGAAAGAGAAGGCGCTCTTCAGCGGGCATCCGGTGGCGGCGGTGGCGGCAACGGACCCGAACATCGCAGAGCAGGCGCTGGCGCTTATCAAGGTGGACTACGAAGTGTTGCCGTGGGTGCGGGACATTGACGAGGCTATCAAGCCGACATCGCCGCTGATCCACGAGGACCTCTATACACACACGCTCGGTGAGCTGCCGAAGCAGCCGAGCAATATCGCGCAGCATGTGGAGATCGGCAACGGGGACGCGGAGGCGGCTTTCCGGGATTCGGACGTGGTCATCGAGAACGAGTACGAGACGCAGCGCGTGCACCAGGGATATATCGAGCCGCAGGCCTCCGCCGCGCTGGTGGATCCTTCGGGCCAGGTGACGGTGTGGACGACGATCCAGGGCGTCCACTGGGCGCGCTTCGACCTAGCCTCCGTCCTGAACATCCCGCTAGGCAAGCTGCGCGTCATCCCGATGGAGATCGGCGGAGCGTTCGGCGGGAAGGTATACCCGACGCTGGAGCCGCTGTGCATCCTCCTCTCCAAAAAGACGGGACGCCCGGTGAAGATGGTGCTTTCACGCGAAGAGGTGCTCCGCATGACGGGCCCGACTTCGGGCTCCATCGTGAAGATCAAGACGGGGTGCATGCGCGACGGCACGCTGACGGGCTTTGCGGTAAAGCTCTGGATGGACTCCGGGTCGTTCCCCGGATCGCCGGTGGCGGGAGCGACGCTGGCGGGATTCTCCGTCTATCAATGGAAGGCCTTCCACATCGACGGGTACGACGTGCTGACGAACAAGGTGCGCGTGCAGGCCTACCGAGGCCCGGGCGCGCCGCAAGCCTGCTTCGCGATGGAGCAGCAGATGGAGCTGATGGCGGCGAAGATCGGCATGAACCCCCTGGAGATGCGCATCAAGAACATCTCCAAGGAGGGGGACCCGATGACACACGGCCGCCCGCACCTGAAGGTGGGTTTCAAAGAGGTGCTGGAGCAGGTGCAGCGGCATCCGGCCTGGACATCGCCGATGAAGGGGCCATGGCGCGGACGCGGGGTGTCCTGCGGCATGTGGATGGGCGGCACCGGCAATTCGAGCGCGCACCTGACGGTCAACGCCGACGGCTCGGTCGCGGTCGTGGTGGGCTCTGTTGACCTGACAGGGACGAGGACGGCATTCGCGCAGATCGCGGCGGACGAATTCAGGATCCCGGTGGAGAAGGTCCATGTCACCGTGGGAGACACGGACCAGACTGGCTATACGGACACGAGCGGCGGGAGCCGCATCACGTACAGCATGGGGACGGCGGTCCATCGCGCGTGCATGGAGGCCATCGAGAAGCTGAAGGTTGTGGCGGCGGCGCAACTGAAAGTTTCGGCGGCTGACGTCACGTACAAGGACGGCCTCTTCCGCACTTCAAGCGGGCAATCGCTGACGTTCGAACAGGCGGCGCAGACGAGCATGCGCCGGGGCGAGGGGCCGATCTCTTCCACGGGCGTCGCCCGGCGGCTGAAGCATGCGCCGACGTTCGGCGCGCACGTGGCGGATGTGGAGGTGGACCCGGAGACGGGGAAGGTGACGCTGCTGAACTACACGGTCTTCCAAGATGTGGGCCGCGCGGTGAATCCAACACAGGTGGAGGGCCAGATGCAGGGCGGCGCAGTGCAGGGCATCGGCTGGGCGCTGTTCGAGGACTACGTGTACGACGAGAAGGGAAATATCCGCAACGCCAGCCTGCTGGACTACCGGATGCCGACGGCGCTGGACCTGCCGATGATCGGCGCAGAGATCGTGGAGGTGCCCGCGGGCGACGGCCCGTTCGGCGTACGCGGCTGTGGGGAAGTGCCCATCATCCCGCCGATCTCCGCCATCGCGAACGCCATCGCCAATGCAACGGGCGTTCGCATCAAGGAGACGCCGTTCACGCCTGAACGAGTCTTCTGGGCGCTGAAGAAGGCCAGGAAGATCTGAGCTAATCTCTGCCCCTTCCCTAAGGGAAGAGTGAAGAACGGAGACGGGACGTGGATTTCCGATGGTCGAAAGAGGACGACGCCTTCCGCCGGGAGGTGCGGGGCTTTCTGGCGCAGGAGCTGCCGCCGAACTGGGACGATGATGCGGGCGACGGCGAGGGGCTGGACGCGGAAGAGAAGATCCAATTCGCGAAGCGCTTCTCCAAGAAGCTGGGCGAGCGGAAGTGGCTGTGCGCCAGCTGGCCCGAGGAGTACGGCGGCCTGAGCTGGTCGCCGATGAAGCAGTTCATCTTCAATGAAGAGCTGGGCAAGCGGCGCATCGATCTTTCGCGACTCTCCATGGGCGCGGGCGTGCTCATCGTGGGGCCTTCGATCATCGCGCACGGGACGCCGGAGCAGAAAGCGCGCTTCCTGCCGCCGATCGCTCGGGGAGAGGCGCAGTGGGCGCAACTGTACAGCGAGCCGAACGCCGGCTCCGACCTGGCGAGCATCGAGACGACGGCGGACGACATGGGCGACTATTTCCTGGTGAACGGGTGGAAGACGTGGAGCTCCATGGCAGAGAAGGCGCAGTGGGCGGCGATGCTGGCGCGGACGGATCGGAAGGCGCCGAAGCACCGAGGCATCAGCTATCTCTTGTTAGACCTGAAATCGCCGGGCATCCACTTCTTCCCCCTGGTGAATATGTGCGATGTGGCGCACTTCAACACGATCCACCTAGAGAACGTGGTGGTGCCGAAGAACTGCCTGCTGGGCGAGCAGAACAACGGCTGGCGCGCGGCGACTTCGACGCTCAACCTGGAGCGCTCGTTCATCCGGCACGTCTGCAACGGCCTGCAATATTTCGACGAGCTGATGAAGACGGCGAAGCAGGGGACGGGAGGCCGCAAACCGCTTGAGGAGAATGTCCTGCTGCGCCAGCGCCTGGCGCAGCTTGCCATCGAGACGCATATCTCGCAGCTCTTCGCCTACCGCATCGCGTGGATGCAGGAGCGGGGCAACAAGCCGACGTACGAGACATCCATCCAGAAGCTGTTCAACAGTGAGATGACGCAGCGGATGGTGCAGGTTGGGATGGAGATCGCGGGCCTGCACGGCCAACTGACGCTAGGTTCGCCGCACCAGGTGATGAAAGGGAAGGCGCAGCTGCTCTACCGGGCGCAGCGGGCGATCACCATCGGCGGCGGAACGTCAGAGATCCAGCGGAACCTCATCGGCCAGCGCGGGCTGGGGCTACCGAAGGGCTCTTAGTAGAGGACCTTCTGCTCGACCAGCCTATCGGTCTCCGCCTCGGGGATGCCTAAGACGTCCTGCAGGTAGCGTTGGGTGTCCATGCCAAAGAGAGGCCCGGGGCGCCGGACGCGGGGCTGGGTAGCGCTCATCTTCCAAGGCACGGTGTAGAGGACGGCGTTGCCGAAGGGGTGATGCGCCTCCATCCAGCTCTGCCTATCGGCATAGTGGGGATCGCCGGCGACCTGGGGGATATTGCGGACAGGCCCGGAGGCGATGCCGTGAGCCTGGAGCAGCTCCACGATTTCCGCAGGGTCCCTCTCACGGGTCCACTCAGTGATGGAAACATCCAGCTCATCTTGGTTGCGGAGGCGCAGATAGCCATCGGCGAAGCGAGGGTCGTCGGCCCATGACGGATGCTCCGTCGCATCGCAGAACCGCCGCCATTCGTCCTCTGTGGCGATGGCAATGCCGACCCAAGCATCTTCGCCCTTGCAGCGATAGAGGTTGTGGGGCGCCTGCGCGAGGTCGCGGTTGGCGATGGCGTGGTGGATGCGCCCGTTGAAGACGGCGTCCAGGAGGGGCGCGCCGAACATATTGATGGCGGCCTCGGCTTGGGCGATATCAATGTATTGCCCCCGGCCAGTGCGTTCCCGGTGGCGCAGGGCGGCGAGGGCGGCATAGGCGCCGAGGACGCCGTTCATGGGGTCGAGGATGGCGATGTTGAAGGGCCGGGGCTCGCTCTTATCATAGCCTTGAAGGGTGTCCATCCCTGTGACACAGGCGAGATTCGTGCCGAAGCCGCTAGCCGTTCGCAAGGGGCCGTGCTGGCCGTAGGCAGAGGCGGAGACCATGATGATATCGGGCCGTATCTTGCGGAGGTCGGCGTAGCTGAGGCCGAGCCTCTCCATGACGCCCGGGCGATAGTTTTCGATAACGACGTCGCTCTGGCGAACGAGCTCTTTGGCAATCTCAACGCCTCGCGCGGCGCTGAGATTGAGCTGGATGCTTTTGAGGCTGTGCTGCACGTTGATAGTGAAGAGGCCTTCGCCCTGGCTCCCGGCAAGGCCGATGGTGGTGGCGCGGGCATTATCGAAGCTGACGCGGCTTTCGACCTTGACGACCTCGGCTCCCAAATCGGCGAAGATCTGACCCATGATGGTGGCGACCCAGAACCAGCCGAAGTTGGTGATGCGGAGGCCACCGAAGATGTTTTCATCACGGTGGGGCATGCTAGATCACCCCCGCGCGATGAAGATCGGCAAGCTCGGCCTTCGAGAGGCCCAGGAGGCCGCAATAGACGGACTCGTTGTGCTGTCCGAGAAGAGGCGCAGGGCGCTCCAAGGCCCAAGGGGTAGCGGAGAGGCGGTATGGGGGGCCGGGCAGGGTCAGGTCGCCAGCGACGGGATGGCGCTGCGCCCTGAAGAAATCCCGCTCTCGAAAGTTGCTGTCCAAAAGCAAGTCGGCCATGTTGTTCAAGGGCGCGCACGGGGCACGGTGCTCTTGAAAGGTATCGAAGATTTCTTTTTTCGTGCGGCTCATCAGCCAGTCGTTCATGAGAGCGTAGAGCTCATCGCGGTACTGCCCGCGGTGCATGAAGGTGCCGCTGAACATCGGCTCCTTGGCCCAATCCGGGTCGCCGAGGGCCTTCACAACGCCTTCCCATTGACGGCCTTCGTAGGCGTGGATGTAGACGAAGCCGTCCTTGCAGGGGAGCAGGGCCGCAGGCGCGCCGCCGGCATGGAGTTTCCCCTGGCGCGTGAGGAAGGTGCCGACGGAGTGATAGACGCCGATGCGGGTGGGACCCGCGCACAACATGGCCATCAGATCGGCCTCGGCGATGTCTATGTGCTGGCCCGCGCCCGTGGTATCCCGGGCGGCCAGCGCGAGGAGGGAGGCGGTGGCGGCGCAGATGCCCGAGAAATGGTCGTTGAAGTGCCAGGCGCCGCGAAGGGGCTCACGGTCAAGATCGCCGAGATAGCCCTGGCCCGCGCCGGAGGCGTGCCAGGCGACCATATCGCCGCCGCGATACAGGCTATCCCTGCCGCGCATGCCGAAGGGACGCACCGAGGTGACGATGAGGCGCGGATTATGGGCGCGCAAGCGCGAGGAGGTGAGTTCAAGGCCCTCCAACTCGCCAGGCTCGCAACCATCCAGGAGGAGATCGGCCCAGGTGAGGAGGGCGTACAGGAGGCGCCCGCCGGAAGGCGTCCCGATATCAAGAGTTATAGACTGTTTATTAGCGTTGAGATGGAGAAAGAGGCCGCTCGCTTCGCCGGAGGGCTCGTCCTCAGGGAATGGGCCGTAGCGGCGGGAGCGGTCGCCTTCGGGCGGCTCGATCTTGATCACCGTCGCGCCGAGATCGGCCAGCATACGCCCGGCGAAGGGGACGGCGATGAAGGGACCGTACTCAAGGACGCGCAGGCCGGTGAGCGCCTTGGGTGCCACGATGTGCCTACGCCAAGTATCCGCCGTCTATATAGACGGTCTGCCCGGTGATATAGGCGGCGGCGGGCGAGGCAAGGAAGACGGCGAGGAGGCCCATCTCCCGAGCGGTGCCGAGGCGGCGCATGGGGATCTCGCTCAAGATGCGCTTGCCCATCCGCTCATCTTGCAGCTGGGACTTGGTGAGCTCGGTCTCCACATAGCCGGGGCCGATGGCGTTCACCGTGATGTTGTGGCGAGCCCATTCAACGGCCATGGAGCGCGTGAAGGCGGCCAGGGCGGCTTTGGAGGCGTCATAGGAGACGCGGAAGCGGGCGGACTTGGCGGCGTTGACGGAGGTGATGTTGATGACGCGGCCTTGCTTACGCTCGAGGAAATGTGGGCCGAAGGCGCGCATGGCCATCATGGCGGCGGTGAGGTTCACATCCATGACGCGATGCCATTCTTGGTTGGACATCGGCTCAAAGAAGCCGGGCAAATCGTCCCCGGTGGGCGGGTTGAAGCCGGGGATTGGCACCAGCGGCTTAGGCACCATGGCGCCCGCGTTGTTCACGAGGATGTCCACACGGCCAAGGCCGGCGAGGGCGGTCTTCGCCATGCGCTCGATGTCCTCCTGCTTCGAAACATCGGTCACAGCGACGAGGCACTTGCGCCCGAGTTTTTGAATCTCGGCGGCAAGGGATTCCAACTCCTGTTTACTGCGGGCGGCGATGCACAGATCAACGCCCGCCTCAGCCAGCGTCAAGGCGATCCCCTGTCCGATACCGCGACTCGCCCCAGTGACGACGGCGGTCTTACCAGTGATAGAAAACTCTGCTAGCTCCATGGGCTCCTCTGCCAGCCTCTCTTGATGCACAGAGACGATACGCCCGGCTCTCAGGAGGCGTCAAGCTGTAATCCGCATCCCGACAGGATGAGCGCGCATATCGCGGCATCCCCGGATATCGGGGCCAGCCATAAACCGTGCTTACGTCCTGCGCCTTCCCCGCAGCGCCTCCCTTCGCGGTGGTACCCGCGTTTCATTGACACCCTTTTCCCTGGTGAATACAATCCGCCCATGCGCATGCAGAAGCCTTCGTGCTCTCTTTTTAGGCATAAGGAGGACTGATGAATCGAAGCCGATTCTTTTCCCGACTGCTTATCCCATTGAGCCTCTTCACCGCTCTGGCGATGGTCATCACCGCCTGCGGCGGCGACGAGGACGAGCCCACGGCGACGCCGACGCGTCCTCCAGCGCCGACGGCCACAAGCGCTCCGGCAGCGCCCACAGCCACCCGCCCACCGACGGCAGTGCCCACGGTGACGCCGGTGCCGCCCACTCCGACACCCTCAGTGAAGCGCGGCGGCATCCTGCGTCTGCGCCTGAACAACGATCCTTCCGCCTTGACGCAGGACAGTTGGAACTCAGCCGGCGGCTCGTCCATCTCCTGGATGATGCCGCTGATGAGCAACTTTGTAATGGAGAACCCATACAAAGCGGGTGAGATCATCGGCGATATCGCGACGTCCTGGACAACGTCCGCCGACGGGACGACCTGGACATTCAAGATGCGGACGGCCTACGACCTGGCGAACAACCCGAACCGGGAGGACGAGATCCTCTACCTCCACGCCCTGTGCGATCGCACAGAGGCGGAGATGTTCATCTGGGACTTCCTCAACCCGCACTTCATGGAGGCAGGCGCGATCCTGGCGGCAGGCTCCGTGGATAGGATAGACAAGGGGTATGACTCGATCCGCTTGCTCTACAGGAAGATACGCGAGGAGTACCTGAAGCGATGCGACCGCATCGGCTTCAACCGCCGCTCGCGGTGCATGGTGCCGGAAGAGCCGCCGTTCTAGAGATGCCCGCCTAGAAGCCCATAAAACTCGCGCCGCAGGTGTGGAAGGTCTGTCCCGCGAGCATGTGAGCGGTCGTATCGTCCGCCAGGAAGGCCACCAGCTCCGCGATCTCCTCGGCCTTCACGGCCCTGCCGAACTTGAGCCTGCGCTGCATGCGGGCCAAATCCTCTTCCGTGCGGCCCCTGCGCCAGAGCGGCGTATCCGTCGCCCCCGGGGCAACGACGAAGATCATGATGTTGTGCTTCGCCAGCTCATTCTGCATGCCTTTGCTAAGGGTCACGACGCCCGCCTTCGCCGCCGAATAGGCGGGAAGGTCGGCGCCGCCCGTGGCGGCGACGGTGGAGGCGAAGTTGATGATGCGCCCGCCGCCCTGCTTCACCATCACCCGTGCCGTCTCCTGGTTCACGTAGAACGTGCCATAGAGATTGATCTTCACCGTCCTGTCCCAGAGCTCGTCGTCTATCTCAAGGAAGGATTTGTGGAATGCGTTGCCTGCGACGTTAGCCAGGATGTCAATCCTGCCGTACCTTTTCACTGTCTCAGCAACAAGGGCCTGCACTTCTTTCCGGGAGGTGAGGTCTGTCTTTTGGAAGAAGGCGGTGCCGCCTGCCGCCTGAATCTCCTTGACGACTTCGGCGCCCTTATCGGCCTGGATATCGGCGATGACGACCTTTGCACCGTGTGAGGCAATCAGCAACGCCGAGGCCCGCCCCATCCCGCTTGCGCCGCCTGTGACGATGACGGACTTTCCCTTGAGTGCCATGGCGCTCTTTCTCCTTAGCTGAAGATGCCTGCATTGGTCAGATCTTGGTACTCGCTCTCCGGCATCCTCAAAAGCTCGCGGCAGACAAATTCGTTGTGCTCGCCGAGCAGCGGCGCGGGGCGGACGTCCGGCTCCAGGCCGGAGATGCGGAAGGCGGGAGCATCTACGGGGTAGCGGCCCATGCGCTGATGGTCAACCGTGATGAAGTGCCCCCGGTGGTGAAGCTGCGGGTCTTCATGCAGGTCACGCCCATTGGCGACGACGCTCGCGGGGACGCCCGCCGCCTGCAGCTGCTCCATCACCTGGCGCGCATCGCGGCGGCTGGTCCATTCCGTGATGACGGCATCCAGGGCGGCGCTGTGCTGCATCCGCTTTAACAGCGTATCGAAGCGCGCATCTTGCCTCAGCTCTGAACGCCCGATGGCGTCGCAGAGAGCGTGCCATTCGGCGTCGCTCCGCACAGAGATGGCGCACCACCGGTCGCCTCCCTGGCAGCGGTAGGCGTTGTGCGGCGCAGCATGGTCGGAGGCGTTGCCCCTGCGCTCGCCCTCGCGGCCATTCACTGTGTAGTCCAGCAGGCCCGGCGCGAGGAATTGCAGCCCGGCTTCGAGCTGCGAGAGATCTATATATTGTCCCTGACCGGTCCGCTGCCGCTGCTCCAGCGCGGCGATGATGGCGATGATGGAGAACCACGGCGCGATCATGTCCGGGAGCGGCAACGCCGGGCCGAGCGGTTCGCGATCGGGCCAGCCGGTGAAGTGGTTGAAGCCGGTGAGGGCCTGGAGCATGCCGCCGAGCCCCGGATGGCCGGCGTGGGGGCCGGTCTGCCCCTGCTGGCTGGAGCTGAGCATTATGGCTTTGGGGTTGATGGCGCGAACGCGCTCATAATCGAGGCCCCATTCGCCCATCTGGCCGACGCTGAAGTTTTCCGTGACCACGTCCGCCCAGGCGATGAGACGTCTCGCGATCTCCTGGGCGCGCGGCTCCTTGAGGTTCAGGCTCAAGCTAAGCTTTGACGGGGCGAGGATGCCGAAGTGGAGGCTCGAGTTGCGGCTGGGCTTCCCGGCGAAGGGCGGCGAGATGCGCGTGCTATCCGGGCGGGAATGGGTCTCCACCTTGACGACCTGCGCGCCGTAGATGGCAAGATACTTCGTCGTTGTGGGGCCGGCTATGGCCCAGCAGAAGTCGGCTACTTTGACGCCCGCCAGGGGAAGCCGCTTCGCGACGCTCATATGACGCCCGCCTCGGCAAGGCAGATAAGCTCGTCACGCGAATAGCCTAGCTCGTCCACATAGACTTCGCTGTTGTGCTCGCCGATGAGCGGCGGGCGGCGGCGGATAGACTGCGCAGCGCCGTGATAGCGAAGGAAGGCGCCCGGATAGATAACGTCCGCCTTCATCTCGGGGTGATTCACCGGCTCGAAGAAGCCGCGGGCTTTGAGCTGCTCATTCTCGAGCAGGTCCCTGGGCGAACTGACCGGGAAGAGGAAGGCTCGGCGTCTGAGCGCCTCACGATAGATCTCGTCCTTGGTGAAGCGCGAGAAGAAGGCCGCCATCTCGCCTTCCCAGGCATCCACCTGCCCTTGAGTGATGGCGCCGCCGGTGACCTTGTTGAAGTCCGTGTTTTTGATAGTCGTCTCAAAGCCTTTGTCCTGCATCCACTGGGCCAGGCCGCGCATGCGCCCGCCGGGACCGGGGCCCCAGAAGATGTGGGAGGCGATGTAGCCGTCCTTGGCAGGGAAGACGCCTCGAGTCAGACGGCCGCCGTACAAATGCTTCTCGCCCCGATGCTCCACTTCCTTCTCGGCGAACCAATGCTGCTGGGTGTTCGTCAGCATGTTGGCGACGGCCTCTTGCATCGAGACGTCCACGGAGCTTCCCTCGCCGGTGGCGAGGCGCTTCGCGTGGGCGATCATCGCGCCGACGGCCGCCTGCGCCCCGACGAAGGCGTGAGACTGCGGGATGCCCATGCGCAAGGGCGGGCGGTCCTCCGTGCCGCAGAGGTTCATCATGCCGCCTGCCGCCATCGCCACGATGTCATCTCCCGTATAGGCGCTATAGGGGCCTTCGCGGCCGAAGGGCGTGATGGCGATCTCGATAAGGCCGGGGTTGAGCTTCGCAAGCTCACTGTAGCCAAGGCCGAGAGACGGCATGTAGTTCGGAGGGAAGGTCGTGATGAAGAAGTGGGCCGTGGCGACGAGCTTTTTGAGGATCACCTTGCCATCCGCAGCGGCGATATCGAGGGTGATGCCGCGCTTGTTGCAGTTGTAGGCCCACCAAGAAAGGCTCTTCTCCGGGTGCGCCTCATCGTGATAGAAGGGCGCGCGGTTTCGCGAGGGGTCGCCGCCGGGCGGCTCCACCTTGAGCACGTCGGCGCCGAGATCGCCGAGGAGACGTCCGCAGAGCGCGCCCGTTTCATCGGAGAGATCGAGGACGCGGTATCGGCCCAGGGGCAGGAACGTCGCGGCGGGCGAAGGGCTACTCATCCGTCGTCTTCTCAGGCGCAGGCCGCGCCCCTTCGACGCCGGGAGGAGGCGCCGGCAGTTGCACCGGGCCGTTCACGCGCGAAGGGAGGATAACCGTGGCCTGGCCTGGGGCTGTGATGACGCCGCGCTGGTTTTCACAGGCAAGCTCAAGCTCAACGATGTGGGAGCCCTGCGGGGTCACAGCTTTCTTTTTTACAGTACCTTTCACCCAGGTAGTGTCCCCGTAGTAGTTGAAGGCGCGATACTGGTCGGACATCTTCCAGAGCCAGCCTTCATCGCCCATCCAGCTGGTGACGGCCTGGGCCAGGAAGGCGCCGCGCAGTTTCCCGAAATCGTAGGCGTAGGGGTTGCCGATCGTCTGCGCCCAAACGTCGTCCCAATGGACGCGCTCGACGATGTCCGGGTAGCCCCACTCATTGGCGGTGTAGAACTTCGGGTGGCGCTTGCGGTGGAAGTAGGCGAGCTTGAAGGCTTGCATCCCGCCGCCGAAGCCGCGCACCCAGGCGAGAAGATCGGTGACCTTCATCGCGCCCTTGACGATGGGCGGGAGGACCTGCCCGGGCTCCACGTCTTCCCAGTAGAGCGTCGCGCCGCCGCGCCGGAACTCGCGCTCGTAGGCCTCGTCAATCTCCTTCACCATCTCTTCGGTGTACTGGGGCCGTTTAATCTCCACATATTTCTTCTGTTTGACCGCGGCATCTCGTTCAGCGCGGACGTAACTCTCCCAATAGAAGGCGACGAGTGCGCCGCGCTGGTTCAGCCAGTCCGTCCGGTAGCGGATAATGACGGAGCGTTCGCCGGTGAACTGGCTCGCCTCCTTGACCCATACGTCGCGCAGGGCTTTGCGCTTGACCAGGCGGTCGCCTGGGTAGATGGGGCGGAACCACTCCCACTCGTCGCCGGAGAAGAACTCATGAACGCCTGCCAGGGCGTGGGCACCCCTCGCGCGGACCTCCGGGGGAATCTCGCGCACTTCGCTGACGCCGATGGTGACAAGGAAGGTGGGCGGGGCGATCACGTGCCGCCAGCGTGTCTTCTTCGCGTAGGCCTCATTCGTGAAGAGCGGGTTGTCGTCGCCGTAGCCGCGCGCGAAGTGCCGGATGGAGTCGGTCGTCGCGTACTCGTTGTACGGCTCGGTCTGGGGGATCTCGACACCGATGCGGGCGCGCATCCGTTCGATCCCCTCTTCGGTAATCTTGCCGAAGCTCTCATCGCGCGGTGGTCGGTTTTTCGGGTCAGCCGCCTCGCCGGACATGGCGCTCCTTACAGGCAAACGGAAAGTCGTGGCGGGATCGGGACGAGGCGATGATAGGTGCGGCCCTTCCCCAAGTCAACGCCTCAGCGATAGGAGGCGCTTATGCGGAAGCAGCGATGCGGGCCAGGGCCGCCTTTGCCTGCCGCCCTTCGCCCGGGCCAAGGGGCGCAGGCGAGTAGGCGGCCCGCGCGATCTGCGCCTGCAGGCCTTCGAGCGCGGGGCGCGCATCAGGAGCGGCGGCAGAGGCGCGGGTAACGTAGGCGGTGAGCGTCTCCGCGCGGCCCATGGGCGCGACGCCGCGCCTGCGCAGGTGGCGCTGGAGCCTGCGCCAGGCCTCCAAAACCTCCTTGCGCTCTGCATCGCGAAGGAGGGTATGGGACGCTTCCCGAACGCGCAAACGCCGCTTACGCTGCAGGAAATACCAGAGGCCGATGGCGGAGAAGAGGACGGAGCAGGCTCCGGCAACGGCGGCGATGCGCCCGAGGGTCATGCTGCTGAAAAAGGCTCCGAGATCGCCGCGCACGTCATCGCCAAACTGGACATCGAAGAGCTTGCCGAAGAACTGCGCCCCTGCGCCCGGCTTGGCCTGCCGACGCTGCACATCCGGCGACGGGCTCGGGTCGAAGGGCACCCAGCCCACGCCTGGGTAGCGAATCTCTACCCAGGCGTGGGCGTCCCGCTCACGCACGATGTATGCGCCGGAGAGCGGATCAAACTGCCCCGGCAGGTAGCCCGTGGCGACGCGGGCATCCAACCCCGCGCCTAGGGCGAGGAGCGTTTCGGCGGCTGCGAAATCGAAGCTGCCGCCGGACCGAGCGCCATCGAAGAGGAAGTCTTCCGTAGACTTGGAAGGCCGGTCCTTCGGCGCATCCCTAGCCAAGGTGAAGTTCCGGCTCAGGTAGGTGGTAATGGCCTGACTGCGTTCGTGGACATCCTGGCTGCCGCCGCTGATCTCCCGCGCAAGCGCCGCGATCCTAGGCGGCAGGCGGGAGACGCGCTGGCTCCTGATAAAGGCGCGCCCCGAGTAGAATCGCAGCGTCTCCGGATCATAAGAGCGTCTCTCCGACTGCACCTGGTAGATCGCGCCCCTGTTCAGAGTGTCGGCGCCGCCTTTCTCTGTGAGCATCGCCCAGTCCACCGGGGCATAGCCCAGCGCCGGGGCAGATTGCCCCTGAGCCACATAGACCGTCTGCGTATAGGTGTTCACTCTCCCCTGTGAGGAGACTTCCACAGGCGCGCTCTGGACGGACCAGTTTAGGCCGTCCTGGGTCACGTGGATGCGCGTCCGCCAATAGCTCGCCACAGGACTGCGCACGCGCAGCACCTCATCGGAGGCGGCGGGGTTCCCGGCGGTCGGCCTGGGAGGCGCGGCGTTGGCGGCACTCGAGCCGGCGGCCGTTCCCTCCCGGCCTTCGGTCGTCGCGTTCGCTCCCGCGCCGTCCGCCGGCTCACCCGTTTGAGCGCCTTGGCCGCTCTCTTCGGAGCTCTCGCCGAACTTGTCCTCTTCGCTCATATCGCCGGTCACCGGCAGCATGGCGGAAAAGGCGACGTTCGCCTTCACATGGACCGTGCCCCAGGGCAGGACGAGGAAGAGGACGACGCCGAGGCCGACGAGGGCGGCGGTCCACCCGGCCCAGGCCATCACCTGGGAGCGCCGCGACCAGGCGAGGGCGGTGATCGTCCCACTCCGGCCATCAATGGCAGCGCTGGCGGCGAGATAGGCGAAAAGGAGGCCCAAGTAGGCGGCGAGCGGCAGGATGAAGAGGCTCGTGAAGGCGAGCTGGCTGGCGAGGATGAGGATGATGGCGCTGACAAGGAAGCTCGTGGAGACGTTGCTTCGCGTGCGGATATCGAAGGAGGCGATGGACTGGACGAGGACGAGGGCGACCGTGGGTGGAAGCCAATTGCCGTGGAGGGCTCCTTGCACCTGCGTCGCCATGATGGCCATAAGGATGATGACGCCGACCATCAGTCCAACGCGCCAGAGGCCAAGCTTGCGGTTGCGCGTCTTCCAGCTCCAGTAGTGGCCGATGGTCGCCAGCGCAGGGCCGCCGACGCCGACCCAGGCCGAAGCGCCGACGACGGCCAGCGCAAAGCCGGTGGACCACGTCGCCCCTAGGGCCAGGTAGCGAAGGGCAGCGGAGTCTTCAGGCTTTTCGTTGAAAAGCGTCTTGAAGGAAAATTTCATGCCGCCCGCCTCTCGCCCTGCCCGATAACATCCGTGGCGGCACGCTGAAGTGGCTCATAGACGGCAACAGCGACGCCCAGACGCGCGAGGAGGCTCCGCGCCTCTTCGTTTTCCTGTGTCGATAGAGCGCCGAGCACGAGCGCGGTCAGCCTGGCGGCCAGTCTGGGCGCGGCGGCGGCGATCTGCCGCAGGCTTGCCGCATCGCCGCCGGAGACGACCACCGTTGCTGCGGCGTTGGGCCCGAGCCACCGTAGCGATTCGTCCACGAGGGCGCCGTTCTCCCAGGAGGCCAGCGCAAGGGCGCGCAGCATCTCATCGCGGCTCTGCTGCAGCTCCACCGCGCCGTTCTGCAACCGTACGCGCTCGCCGTGCCGCGTCCATCTCTCCACCGCTCCCGCCGCGAGTCTCGCCACGCCGTCGAAGGCTTCCACCGTCCCCGGCGGCGCGATGATAAGCACCGGCGTATCGCCCACGGAAATCGTATAGGCCTTGGTCATCAGGCGGCCGGTGCGGGCATAGTTACGCCAGTGCAGTGCGCGGGAGGGATCGCCCGGGACGTAGGGCCGCGAGCCGGCCGTATCGTCCCCCGTTTGCGCCGGCCGGTTCTTCAGCACCGTGCCTTCGGCGGGACGGCTCGTCTCGGCGGAGAAGACGGCGTAGGCGGCGGGAAGAACAAGGAGTTGCGCCTCCGCGAGGATACGCTTACGGCGGCGGAGAACGCCCACAGGGGCAGACGATTCAACCTTCGCCTGCTGGAGGCGGTAGAGCCCGCGCTCGCTCATGACAACGCTCCCACGCAGGGTGAGATCGGCACCGGGCGCGACGAAGGGCACGTAGAAGGCGATGGGCTTGGGCGGGCGACCCGCGCTTTGCAGCTCCACGGTGACGCGCAGTCCAAAGCGGGGCCAGGGCCGCCGATTGCGGATGCGCAGGCTCACCGCCGCGGCATCGCCTTCTCGCATCCCCTCGCGCTTCACCGGCGGCTCAAGAACCACCGAGAAATCGAGGGCGGGAAGGGCGAGCAGCGGCAAGGCGACGCCGAGCACGATGATGGCCCAGAGGAGGGAATCGGCGAATTGGATCCAGCCGGTGCGCGTGAGATCGGCGAGGAGGAAGAGGATAACCGCCGCCGCGATGAGACCGATGCCCCGGCGCGTCACAGCGTTCTCCTTAAAGCGGCACAGGGACGCTTTCGAGCGCCTCGCGAACGACCGCCTGGGTGTGGCCGTTCGCCTCATCGCCTGCGCCGATGCGGTGGGCGATGACGCTTGCCGCGACGGCCTGCACATCGTCCGGCGTGACGAAGTCGCGCCCGCCGATGGCGGCCCAGCCCTGGGCCGCGCGCTGGAGGGCGACGGTGCCGCGCGGGCTGACGCCGCGCCGCACCTGCGGGTGGCTGCGGACGAAGCCAGCCAGCCGGATGAGGTATTCCTTGACCGGGACGGCCACCTGCGCCTGGCGGACAAAGGCCTGCATCGCACGTACCTGGGCGCAGGTCAGCACCGGCTCGACGACGGGCTGCTCATGCTCGGCGCGGCGCAGAATCTCCAACTCGTCCTTGGGCGTAGGCATGCCGATGCTGATGCGGACGAGGAAGCGATCGAGCTCCGTGTCTGGAAGGGGGAAGGTCCCGCTGCTATCGAGGGAGTTCTGCGTGGCGATGACCATGAATGGCTGGGGGAGAGGCCGCGTCACGCCATCGGCAGTCACCTGGTATTCGGCCATGGCCTCCAGCAGGGCCGATTGCGTGCGCGGGTTGCTGCGATTCAGCTCATCGGCCAGAGAATGTTGGTGAAGATGGGACCGAGGATGAAATCGAACTTATTCTCCTTCGGGTTGAAGATGCTGCTGCCGGTGATGTCCGAGGGCAGAAGATCGGGCGTGAACTGTACGCGGGTGAAGGAGCCTTCTATGGACTGGGCCAGGGTCTTGGCCAGCAGGGTCTTGCCCACGCCGGGCCGGTCTTCCAGGAGTACGTGGCCGCCGCTGAAGAGGCCGAGGAGCGCGAGTCGGATCGTCGCCTCCGAGGCCACCACGACGTTCGCGATGTTGCGAAAGGAGGCATCGAACCGGCGCTGAAAGCCCGCCGAGTCCAGCCGCTCTTCCTTGCCGCGAAACGATTCCAGCGCCAGGGCCATAGCCCTCCTCCGCTTCTAGTCCCGCCTTCCGGGCAAGCCGGTAGAGGGCCTATCTCAGCATACGCTCTCTCCACACTATCAGTTCCAGCCTCCCTAGAGGGAGGAGGCGGCCCCGCAAGCCAGGATAGGGAAAACCCCCAGGAATGAGAAGGGGCAGGCGCGCAAGAGAACGGTTAGAACTGGATCGGGATGCGCTCCACGGAAGCGCCGGAGGCGGGGTCCAACGTGACCAGGTTGACGCTGGCAAAGGAGCCACCCGCCTCAGCAGGGGAGCCGGGGTAGTAGGCGGGCGTGGCGGCGCTGCTGACATCCAGGTAGCGATGCCAGTGGCCTAAGGCCAGGTAATCGCAGGTGAGGGAGGCGATCTCAGTCGCCAGGATTGGGGACGAGCGGTCAACGCGCTCATCGGCGGGGACGTAGTGCCCGTGGGCCATGACGATGCGCCAGGAGCCGCTCACATCGGGGCTATAGCCGGCCAGGGGCTTGTTCTGGGGCGAGTGCTCTACCATGGCGCGGGACCAGATGGAGAGGCGCAGCTTCTCGAGGACGGCGTGCTGGCCCTCCGGGTCGCTGAGGAAGATGATGTGGCTGCCTGCGCCGGCAAGGGGAACGCGCTGGTAGATGGATGTTTGATCGAGAACGTCATGGTTGCCGTTGGAGATGACGACGGGGATAGAGAGGCGAGCGAGGAGGTCCACCGCGGCATCTATATCCGGCTGTTTGACGCGCGCGTTATCGAAGAGATCGCCTGCGATGAGGAAGGCGTCCGCGCTCTGCTTCTTGACCGCTTCGACGACGGAGGTGAAGGCGGCCAGGCGGCGCTTGGGGTCGTACTCATCGCCGATGTGGACGTCCGCCGTGTGGAGGAGCCGGAGCGGGGGCCGGTCAATGCTCACGAAGGAGTCACTGCCTTTCTAGCGTGGGGACTAGCATCCATCGTACTCAGGGAAGCGGCGGTTCGTCAACGAAGAGAGGGCGTTGCAGTTGCGTCCCTGGTGTACCATACCTACCGCCGATGGCGAAGACGCCATCGCGCTTTGCCAAGGAGGAAGTCATGGAAATCGCCACACGAACTGAACAGATCTCCGGCGACGGCGCGCCGATGACGCTGTACATCGCCGAGCCGAAGGCCGCGGGCAAGCATCCCGTCGTCATCGTCTTCTTCGAGGCCTTCGGGCTCAACGGCCACATCAAGCATGTGACAGACCGCTTCGCCCAGGAGGGGTACCTGGCCGTCTGCCCGGATATGTACTACCGCATGGGCCCCAACAACGTCATGGCCTACAACGAAATCCCCAAAATCATGCCTATCATGCAGGCCATGTACGATACGAACAGCAACGCCGATACGCGCATCGTCATTGACCATATCAAGGGGATGAGGAACGCCAACGCCGCGAAGCTCGGCACGACGGGCTACTGTATGGGCGGGACGCTCTCCTGGCTGGCGGCCTGTCTGAACCGCGATGTGAAGGCCGCCGCCTGCTACTACTCGGGCGGGCTCATCACCCGGCAGACGAACAAGCGCCGCCCGGTCTCTCCCCATGACTATGCCGAGCTGACCACCGCGGCCATCCTGGGCCTGTACGGCGAGAACGACCAGAACCCGCCGGCAGCGGACGTGCGGGAGGTCTACGAGAACCTGAAGAAGCTCGGCAAGACGAGCGAGTACCACATCTACCCAGGCGCGGGCCACGGCTTCACGTGCGATGAGCGCCCCAGCTTCCAGAAGGCGTCATCGGACGATGCGTGGAAGAAGACCTTCGCCTGGTTCGACAAGTACCTGAAGCACTAGGCCGAGGCGGCAGCAGACGACGAAAGCCCTCCGGGAAGCCGGAGGGCTTTCTTTTTGCTAGTTACGGGCGATAACCCGCAAGAAGTTCTGGCTGCTGATCTGTTCCCGCTCGGCCTTGGCCAGGGGCAGGGAGCGGTAGACCTCAGCGGCCTCGGCGGAGCTGGCCAGCGGGAAGTTGGTGCCGAAGAGGATACGGTGGGCGCCCAGGCGGCGGATGAGGGCGACCATGTCTTCCCGGGTGCGCTCGCCATTGGCGATGGGCCCGAACTGGAGTGAGAGATCGGCGACGGTGTTGGGGCAGGCAGCGAAGACTTCGGCCAGGGCATCGGCGCCGCCATTGGGCATCCAATCGAAGTGGGCCATGTGGGCGAAGATAAACTTGAGCTTGGGGAACTTGCGCAGGGTTTCACCGAGCTTATCGGTCACGGCATAGGCGATGCCGAGGGAGGGGGCCCGCCCTCCGGACTGGCTCAGTACGGGGATGCCCTTGGCCTGGCAGTAATCGAAGAGAGGCAGGAGGCGCGGGTCGTTCCCGTAGATTTGCATGCCCTGAGGGACGATCTTCACGCCCTTGGCGCCGCCGGCAACCCACCGTTCGATGCCCTTCAGCATCTCCTCTTCCGACATGAAGGTGACATCCACGCCGCAGAAGAAGGTGAAACGCGGGTGCTCCTTGATGAGCTTCACGCACCAATCGTTGTTACCTTCGATGCGGCGGACGACGCTCCGGCGGATGTTGGCGATGGCCTCATCGCGGTTGGTCTTGGAGGGCAGGGCGGCGACGGCATCTTCGTAATAGAGACGGGCGGGCGTGTACATGAGGATGTTGGCCCGGCTGATGCCGGCCTTCTTGTGCATCTCCACGACTTGATCGAGAGTGCCGACCCAGGGGTGCTGTTCCCAGCGCACCATGCGATCCATGAAGAAGCGCCCGTCTTCGTGCGAGGGGAAGCAGTGGATGTGACAATCAAGGAGCTCGTCGTTCGCCATGGCGGGGCCTCCCGGTGGACGTTGGGCGGATTATACGCGCGAGGCTCAGCGCAGGAAACGCTGCCGCCACGGGTCTCCACAGAAGGAAATCATTGACACTTCAAGAGAGGAGCGGCTAGAATGACCCTTGTCCCCTCTCTCGTGTTGTCCCCGTGCGCCCGTGGTGTAGCGGCCTAACATGCTTCCCTGTCACGGAAGAGATCGACGGTTCGAATCCGTTCGGGCGCGCCAGTTTCTCCCGAGTCATCGAAGTTCTGTCGTTCGCATTTCGCTCGCGGACTTGTTCCTTCCCGAACGCACCGCCACGCCGGCTAGCGATATACAGCAGAAGGGGACGTGACGGCCATGGCGAAGGAAGCGCCTATGCGATTCATCGCGCCGCTTTCGCCGTATGACCGGTTCAAGAACATCGGCGAGATCGGCGAGGTGGCGCGCCTTGCCGAGGGGCTCGGTTTCTATGGGGTGGCGCTCCCCGAGCACGTCATCATGCCGCAAAAAGGCGACGGCCTGCCGACGCGCACGATGTGGTATGACAACTTCGCGCTGGGCGCGCATCTGGCGACGCTGACGGAACGCCTGCGCATCATCTTCACGGTGATGATCGTGCCCTATCGCCCACCAATCCAAGCGGCGAAGCTGATCTCCACGCTGGACGTTGTCTCCAAGGGGAGGCTCATCTGCGGCGTGGGTGCCGGGTGGCTGCGCGGAGAGTTCCGGACGCTGGGCGTGCCCCATGCCGAACGCGGCGCCATGACGGACGAATACCTTCGCGCGATGCGGGCGCTGTGGACGCAGGAGCGGCCCTCGTTTGAGGGGAAGTACGCGCGGTTCAGTAACATCGCCTTTGAGCCGAAGTGCCACCAGAAGCCGCACGTGCGGCTCTGGATGGGCGGCAGCGGCGAACGGGTAATACGGCGGATCGCCGAGCTGGGAGACGGCTGGATGCCGATGTCGGGCACGCTGAAGGAGATCGGGGCCGACATCGGGACGATTAAGCGGGCGACGGCGGAGGCGGGCCGGGACCCGGAGGCGCTGGATTTCTGCTATTCGATGATCGTGGGCGAGCGGGACGAGGAAAGCGAGCGCTCCCGCGCGCACCCGACGGGCGGGCGGACGACGGTGCGGCGGGATTACCTGACGGCCCAGGATGCCATCGCAGGCGTGAGGGAGCACCAGGCGGTGGGGCTGAACCATCTGCTCCTCTCCTTCAACTGGCGGACGGCGGACGAACTCCAGGAGCATATGTGCCGTTTTTCCAAAGAGGTTATGCCTGCTTTTTGCCAGTAGCTTTCGGGCAGAGAACCACTGTCTCTGGGCAGGGGTAGGCTAGGCATCCGACAGTGAGAAATTACCCCATCCGCCGGAGCAGTTTCGGTCATTTTCCCTTACCGATGGCGGCCTGGGTGCCTCTTTCCGCCACATCGCTGGAGATGAGCCCTCCCTTCTGCCAGTTTTTGCTACACGCCAAGGAAGCGTGTATTATTACGCTCCCTTCCACGTAAACCGCAGGCCGTTCAGCCTGTCCGTAACGCTTTTGCCTTTTAGAGGTAGGTCATGACGAATGCACGAACGAGCCGGAAGCTTGGGGCGCTGCTCCGAAAACACGGCCTCAATCGAGCCTCTGTCGCGGAGGGTCTCTTCGTTTCAGAGGACACAATAGACAACTGGTGCACGGGCCGATCGGCGCTGCGCCCGCACATGCTTTCAGCGCTTGCCCAGTTCTTGCGCGACAACGGCGTTCCAGCAGAAGAACTCGGCGAGATCATTCGCGAAGAGGCGCTTGCCGCCGGGCTCGACCTCAACATCATCGCCGAATATGCGCTCCGGCCTCCGGGCGTCTGGCGCGACGTGGTGGTGCTCCTGATCAGCGAGCCGCGGTACATCTCGCAGACGATCCTTCAGAGCGGCGTGTGGGATGAACTGGCTGCGGCGAAGCGCTTCCAGGTCGTAGTGCTCTGCGACTGGACATCCAAGGAGCAGCTGGCGGCAAACCTGCGCCAGGTGAAGGAACAGCGTCCGGCGGCAGTAGTCTTCGTCACGCAGACGGAAATGACCGACGAGACCCAGGCCCTGCGAGCCTCGCTCCTGCAGGACGGCATCAAGGTAATCGCCTGCGGGCCGACGGCGCGGCCTGGAGAGGTCTCCATCGTGATGAACGAGCGCCACATGGTCAAGGTTGCCGTGGAGCATCTGCTGGCCCTAGGGCACCGGAAGATCGGCGCGCTGTTCGTGCAGGACTACCCAACGCAGGAAGAGCGCTACAAAGGATTCCTGGACGCGCTGCAGGCCCACGGTGTGAGCCCCGAGGACTGCCCCATCCGCTGGGCGCCGCTCAAGACCTCCGAGCGCGTCATCGCGGAGGCCTCCGAGCAGACGGCCCTCACGCGGGTAGCGACCTACTTCGCCCAGCGGGAGGACATCACGGCGCTTATCATCCCGTCGGACACGGCCACGGCGAGCGTCCTCCTGGCGCTGAACGCCGAAGGGCGCCGCTGCCCGGACGATGTCTCACTCATCGCCATCAAGGCGACCTCATGGGTGGACGCGGTCCTTTCGCCGCCGCTGACGCACATCAGCCCGCCCTATTTCCAGGCGGGGAAGCTGGCCGGCCGATCGGTGCTCGAGGCGCTCGGCGCGGCCCGTCCCACCGATATCAAGGGGGCGCGCGTCACGGAACTGAACGATTATGTGATCTCCGCGCGGACGGGCGGCACGATCGGGCGGCCGCGGGCGCGAACGCACCTGGCGAGCCGAGGGGCGTAGCGGAGTCTCCGTAGAGTCGCCCTGTGAAGACGCAGGCCGCGGTCCTCCACAAGCCGCACACGACGCTCACGATCGAAGAGGTTGAGCTGCCGCCGCTCAAGGGCGAAGACGTACTCATCGAGATCGCGGCGTGCGGCGTCTGCCACAGCGACCTCCATGTTGTGAACGGGCAGCCCGGCAGGCCGTTCCCCATCGTTCTGGGGCATGAGGCCGCAGGCGTGGTGCTGGAAACCGGCGCGGCGGTGACGGGCCTTTCACCCGGCGACCACGCGGCGCTGAGCTTCCACCCATACTGCGGCCAGTGCCACGACTGCACGACGGGCCGGACGTACCGATGCACCAAGCGGAAGGGGCCTCCCGGGCATGCGTGGGACGGCGGTGTGCGCATGACGCTGCGGGGCCAGCCGCTTTATCAGATGACCCCTGTTCCCGGTTTCGCGCGGCATGCCATCGTCCATCACAGCAGCGCCATCAAAATCGCCAAGGAGGCGCCGCTGGAGAAGGCCTGCCTGCTGGGCTGCGCGGTAGCCACGGGGGTGGGCGCGGCGCTCAACACGGCGCAGGTGAAGCCGGGCAGCTCGGTTGTCGTCATCGGCTGCGGGGGCATCGGGCTGAACGCAATCCAGGGTGCGCGCATCGCGGGAGCGGCGACGATCATCGCGGTGGACATGCTGCCGCACAAGCTGGAGCGCGCCCTGGCGTTCGGGGCGACGGCGACGGTCAACGCAGGCAGCGAGCAGGTGGTGAAGCGCGTGCGCGAACTCACGGGGCGGGGCGCTGATTATGCCTTTGAGGCGATCGGCAAGCCGGAGACGATCCAGCAGTCGTACGATTGCCTGGGGGCGGGCGGCACAGCGGTGGTTGCGGGCATCGTGCCGGACGCGGCGGCTCGGGTGCAGATCGCGCCGGGCTCGCTGCTGGGCGAGCGGGCCCTGACGGGAACGACCACGGGCTCGACGCGGCCGCTACGGGACTTCCCCCGGTACTTGCATCTCTACCAGGACGGGCGCCTCAAACTCGATGAACTGGTGACGGCGACGGCTCCCCTGGAAGCGGTGAACGAGGCCTTCCGCTCGCTGGAGCGGGGCGAAGGCGTGCGCACGGTGCTGGTGATGCGGTAGCGGTCATTCGCCGACGATGGGCAGGGAGAGGGCGACGCGCTCTTCCCCGCCGATGACGCGCACAATGTGGCCTTCGCCGGTGGTGTCTTCGGCCAGCAGGACGTCGCCGGGCCCGAACCTCCGGGTATCGCCGCTGCCCACTTCGATCTCGATCTCGCCCGCCAGGGTGATGACGTAGTGCCTTCGCGGAGCGCGCTGGAACTTGTTGAGGCTCTTGATGCCGCGCCGGAAGAAGGCGCCGCTAACGGGCTTGAGGGGGATGCCGTAAGGCGGGTCCTTGGCCGGGTCGTAGGCCATGGGCAGGTCTTCGAAGTGGGAGCGCCCATCCGGGCCGGTATACATGCGGACGAACTTCATGGCGCGTCAGCCCCCGACGCCGTAGAGGCTCTTGGCATTTTCGCTGAGGATGCGCTTCTGGGTCTTCGGCGCAAGGGCCCGCAAGTTATCGCGCACATCCCGACCGATGCAATCGGAGGTCACGTCCAGGTGCGGGAAGTCCGAGGCCCAGATGATGCGGTCGCCGCCGACGATGTCAGCAACGGCCGGAAGGGAGCGCTCGTCCGGATCGAATGAGACGCAGCCCTGCCGCTTGAAGTATTCGCTCGGCTTCAACGAAAGGTGCTTGGTGGTCCAGCGCCAGACCTCATGGAAGTGGTCCATGCGGTCGAACCAGTGGGGTATCCAGCCGCCGCCGGATTCGAGGATGGCTACCTTGAGGCGGGGGAAGCGCTCAAGGACGCCCGAGCCGACGAGGAGGGAGAAGGCGAACTCGTTATCGAAGGAGAAGTTCATGGAGTGTTGCAGGGCGTGGATGGGACGGCTGTACTCGCGGAAGAGGGAGCACGTGACCCAGAGATCGGGCGTGTCGGAGGGATGGAGGGCGAGGGGAACATCCATCTCCTGCAGAGCGTCCCACAGGGGATCGAAGTCGCGGCTGTCCAGGTGGCGCCCGTTGCACGGGTTGGGCCTGACGAAGGCGCCGCGTAGGCCGAGCTCGCCCACGGCGCGCTTGATCTCCTTCACCGCTTCATCCACGTCCTGCATGGGGACGGCGGCGACTCCGATGAGGCGCATTGGGTCGTAGCGGCAGTAGTCGGCGAGCCAATCGTTGTAGACGCGGCAGTGGGCCGCGGCGAGCTGGGGGCTGTGGATGGCCTCCAGGAAGAGGCCGACGGACGGGTAGAGGACGGCGGCGTCTATCCGATGCTTGGCGTGCTCTTTGATGCGCGCGCCCGGCTCGAAGCCGGCCTTGGTGAGGGAGGTGTAGTGGATCCCCTTGCCGAACTCCTTGAAGTCTTCGAAGGCGCGGCCCGCCAGGCCCAGGCCGACGACGCCCCGGTGGAGGATGGTGCGCCCTTCCGCTTCAAGCTCGTCGCGGTGGTGTTCGTCCTTCCAGACGACGCGCATGGCCTGGTCTTTGAACTTCCGCGGGAGGTTCTTCTCCCAGAGGTCGGGCGGCTCCAGCACATGACCATCGGCATCAATCGCTAGAGTTCTAGGCGGCATTAGACTCCCCTGAACCACCGTTCCACGGGACGCGGAATGCGCCCTGCGGCGGCGTTTTGCCCATCTAGTATGCGTACCGGGTCAAGATGGGGCCGCCGTTCGGCAGGGAAGAACGCTCCACTGCAGGTCCGCCCCCTGGAGTGAACAACCAGCGGCCTCCCCTGGACGCGGACCGGCAGCGAGGAAGCTATCAAGAAGAGTGAAGGGAGCCCGGGCTGAGCGCCTTTTCTGGGCGAAAGAGCGCCAGGACGCAGGCATCCGGCCACGGAGAGCACACTGCTGCTGATAGGACGCGGTCGCAGGACAAGGGCGCCTGTGGCGTAGCGACCAAGAACGGCACCGGGTGCGTGGAGCGGCGGCGAGTAGTTACGGGCTCGCTCGATCCAGTTCCCTCTGTGATAATGGTCAGGAGGAGCCCGCCATGCCTCTAACGCTTACTGCCCCCATCACCCTCTTTGACCTGAACGAGAGCGAGCTTGAAGCGTTCGTCGTCGCTCACGGCGGGAAGGCCTATTGGGCGCGTCAGCTCTGGCACAACCTCTATCGTAAGCGGGTCACCTCGTGGAAGGAAATGCCGGAGGTCCCTTCGGAGCTGCGCCGCCGGCTCGCGGAAGAGGCGGCTTTCGGGGTACCGAGCTTCGGTCGCGAGCAGGTCTCGGCTGACGGCACAACGCGCAAGCTGCGCATGAAGCTGCATGACGGCGCCAGCATCGAGACGGTGTTGATGGAATACCGTTCCGGGCGCAAGACGGTCTGCGTCTCAAGCCAGGTCGGTTGCGCCGTGGGCTGTCCCTTCTGCGCCACGGGCGAGATGGGCCTTTTCCGAAATTTGACGCCGGGGGAGATCATCGCGCAGGTGCTGCACTTCGCCCGCCAACACCCGATCAACAACCTCGTCTTCATGGGCATGGGCGAGCCCTTCCTCAACTATGACAACACCTGGAAGGCTATCACCATCCTGAACTCCCCCAACGGCTTCGGCATGGGCCCGCGGCGGTTCACCCTTTCCACTTCAGGCATCATCCCCGGCATCATGCGCCTGGCTGAAGAGCGCCTCCCGGTCAATCTCGCCGTGAGCTTGCATGCCCCCAACGACGATCTCCGCCGCAAACTGGTGCCTGTCAGCGCCAAGTACCCGCTCGCGGACCTGCTGGCAGCCTGCGACGCCTACACGGAGAAAGCGGGGCGACACATCATCTATGAGTACGTCCTCCTCGCGGACGTTAACGACTCGGACGACATCGCCCATCGCGTGGGGCGTCTTTTGCAGGGCAAGCCCGCCCATGTCAATCTGATTCCGGTGAACCCTTCTTCCGGTGGTTTCTATCGCCCCTCGCGCGCTCGACAGATTGCCTTCCAGGATATCGTCCGTCGTTACGGCGTGCGCACGACTATCCGCGCCGAGAAGGGCATCGAAATAGGCGCGGCGTGCGGACAGCTGGCTACAGCGAGAGGTGTTCCGAAAGAGCCCCGTTAGGCACTGGTTTCGAGCCCGCCAAGACACCGTCGTTGAGCACCTGTACCGCCAGCCCGCGCAATAGGGTTGCCGCGCCACGTACGAAGGGGGAGGAGAACTGGTGGGCGATGGTAGACTCGAACTACCGACCCCGGTCTTATCAGGACCGTGCTCTAACCACCTGAGCTAATCGCCCGTGCACAGCGCGCCTGAACGGGTTCCCCCCAACAAGTCAATCACACAGAGCAAATCGGCGGGGGAATATATCCACTCTACCCTGCTGGCCCTCCGGGAGTCAAGGCGAAACGGAGCTTCGTAAGACTACCCCCACAGCCGGTCGAGGGCATCCAGGAGCTGGTTGAGGGAGGCGATCTGGGCGTCCGGTTCGACCTCAACGGCCCCCTCTTTTCGCTTGAGCCAGACAGCCTTGAGCCCTGCGCGCTTGGCGCCGAGGACGTCGTTCCGCGGGTGATCGCCGACGTGGACCGCTTCGTGGGGCGCGCCGCCGATGCGCTCCAGGGTGCGGTGGAAGATGGCCGCCGCCGGCTTGGAGAGCCGCTCCTCATCGGAGAAGGTGAGGGTATCGAAGAAGCGAGCGAGGCCGACCTGCTCCATGAAGACGCGCTGGGTCTTCCCCGGCGTGGAGCCAGTGTTGCAGATGAGGGCCATGCTATAGCCGCGCGCTCTCACGCCCTCCAACGCCGCCAGGGCATGCTCATCAATGCGCGGCGGATGCTCGTGGTACGAATCGGCATAGCGCGCGGCGATCTGCTCGCGGGCGCTGCGTGGCAGGCGCGCGGGGAGCCCCGGAGCGATCTCCTCGAGGAACCGGTCCACCTGCTCGTCGAAGGGGGCATCGCCTTCGCGCTTACGGAGGTCGTTCAATGCGGCCTGGCAGCGACGGTAGGCTTCGGCGATGCCCTCAGAGGAGAAGGCGAGGCCCGATTCGCGAAGGATGCGCAGGGTCTCGTTCAAGCGGACCTGCATCCGGGGCGCGCCTACCTCCATGGAGTCGCGGATAAGCGTCTCCCAGAGATCGAAGGTGACAGTGCGAAGGGGCCTCTTGCGGGAGGACATGGCAGGAGGCGGCTAATACCGGACGAGGGAGAAGACGTCCACGCCGGCAAGCTTCTCGCGGCCATTAAGAAAGCCGAGCTCGATGAGGACGGCAAGGCCCGCGACGTGCCCGCCGAGCTGTTCGATGAGGGACTTGGCGGCCAGGGCCGTCCCGCCGGTGGCCAGGACGTCATCCACGATGAGAACGCGCTTACCCGGAGGAACGCCATCCCGGTGGATCTCCACAGCGGCGGTGCCGTACTCCAAGGCGTATTCGACAGAGGCGGTTTTGTGCGGCAGCTTTCCTTTTTTCCGCACCGGCACGAAGGGCGCGCCGAGCTCGAGCGCCAGGGGTGCGCCGATGATGAAGCCGCGCGCTTCGATGGCGACGACGCTATCAATCTTCTTCCCCTTGTAATGGCGGGCGAAGCCGCGGATGGCCGAGCTGAAAACGGCGGGGTCCTGCAAGAGCGGCGTGATGTCCTTGAAGACAATGCCCTTTTTGGGAAAGTCGGGCACATCGCGTATATATTTCGTGAATTCCATTTCGTGTGTATCCAGGCCTGGACGGCGCGCCGGAGCCTGCTCCTTCCCTTGACGCCAGATAGCGATGCCAGTAGTATCATGATACATTCTCAGAAGTGCCTCCGCTACGGAAGGGAGCAAGGGTTCGGTGCGAGTCATCACCGGCCAGGCAAAAGGGGCGCGGCTCAAGTCCTTGCGCCAGACGGGCCTCCGGCCCACCTCATCCCTCGTCCGCAACGCGATCTTCTCGGCCCTCCAAGCGCGCATTGATCCAGGCGCGCGCGTCCTGGACCTCTACGCAGGCACCGGGGCGCTGGGCATCGAGGCGTTGAGTCGCGGCGCTGGGCATTGCGACTTCGTGGAGCAGGACCGGCGCACGGCGAAGCTCATCGAGGAGAACATCGCAACGCTTGCGCTCTCATCCCAGAGCCGCGTCATCTGCGCGCCCGCCCTCCGGGCCATTGGGATCCTGGAGGGACCGTACGACCTGGTGCTGATGGACCCGCCCTACAGCTCAAAGGACACTCCCGAGGCGTTACGCCTCCTGGTGGAGTGGGGCCTAGTGGCCCCAGGCGGCATCGTAGTGGTGGAGCACGCCTGGCGCGATGGCGCCCCCGCCGCGCCCGCAGGCCTTTCGCTCGATAAGACACGTCGTTACGGCGATACCGCCATCAGCTACTACACCAGGATGGCTTCCCAGTGACAACCGCCGTCTACCCAGGCAGTTTCGATCCCGTTACCCTCGGACACCTCGATATCGCCCGTCGCGCCTCCGCCGTTTTTGACAAGCTGATCGTGGCGGTCTACGATGCGCCGCCGAAGAAGCTCCTTTTCGATACAAAAGAGCGCGTCGCGCTGTTCAAGGAGGCGGTGAAGGGCCTGACGAACGTCACCGTCCTGCCGTACAAGGGCCTGACGGTTGACTATGCGCGCACGATGAAGGCGACGGTCCTTGTGCGCGGGCTTCGGGCGATCTCCGACTTCGAGTATGAGTTCGAGATGGCGATGATGAACAACAATCTCGCCCCAGAAGTTGAAGTGGTCTGTATGATGACTCGTACGGAGTACCAGTTCCTTAGCTCAAGCCTTTTGAAGGAAGTCTGCTCCCTCGGCGGCGATGTGAGCAGGCTCGTTCCCAAGCATGTCGCCGCCGCACTCAAGTCCAAGTACCGCGGATAGCGGACGCATGGAAGGAGCCAGGGCATGACGACGAAACAGCCGAAGCTGCGCAACCGGATGGAGGTCTTCGAAATCCTGGACCGCTTGGAGGCAATCGCCGGGGGCGCGACGAAGCTCCCGCTGACCCAGCGCGCCGTCATCAATCCGCGGGATATCCAGGAGCTCGTTTCCCAGCTCCGCCACTCGCTGCCGCAGGACATCGCCGAGGCGCAGCAGATCATCCGCTACCGCGACACCATTGTGAAGCAGTCCCAGGATGAAGCGACCGGCGTGCGCAAAGCGGCCGAGCGCGAGTCCATGGAGAAGGTCTCCGACACGCAAGTGGTGAAGGACGCGAAGACGCGAGCGGAGGAGATTCGAGCGCAGGCCAAGAAGGACGCCGCCGACCTCATCGCGCAAGCGGAGGTGCAGGCGACGACACGCATCAAAGGCGCGGACGAGTATGCCGTGGACGTCCTTCGCAAGCTCGAAGAGGAGCTGAACACGCTGCTCCTCACCGCCCGCCGTGGCCTTGAGGCCCTTGAGGCCGGCCGCGAGCTGCAAGAGGAGCAGGCGGAGCAAGAAGAAGAGGAAGAGCAGTCCTCCAAGGGCAAGAAGAAGCGCTAGCTCTTCTTCCCGGTCCGTCTCGCTCTCCGTCCGCCGTGCCTATAATGGGCACATCTCCCTAGCCGCTCGCGCTGAGGCCCCTGGGTGCACATCCGCCGCCTCTCCCTGGAAAACTTCCGCAATATCCAGCGCCTCACGCTGGACTTCCCGGTTGGGCACACGGTCCTCCACGGCGAGAACGCCCAAGGAAAGACGAACCTGCTTGAGGCGGTCCACGTCTTCGCGACGGGCAAGTCCATACGGGCGGAGACGGAGCGGGACATCATCCGGTGGGAGGCGCACGGGGACGAAATCCCCTTCGCCCGGCTGCAGGGCCTCTTCCGCAAGGCGAACCGCGACCTCCAGCTTGACGTGGTGCTCCAGATCTCAAGGGCCGAGGGCGTTTCCAGAGAAGAGGAGCCCCAGCTGGTGAAGCGCATCCGCGTGAACGGCGCGCCGAAGCGGGCGGCGGCGCTCATCGGCGAGGTGCAGGCCGTACTCTTCGAGCCGCAGGACATCGAGCTGGTCTACGGCTCGCCGGGAGGGCGCAGGCGCCATCTGGACGCCACGCTTTCACAGGTGGACCGCGTCCTTTTCGACGAGCTGACGAAGTACGGGCGCGTCCTGGAGCAGCGCAATCCCTTGCTGAAGGCCATCCGCGAAGGGCGCGCCGCCAAGAACGACCTGCACTTTTGGGATGACCGGCTCATACAATCGGGCAGCGCTATCATCGCGGCGAGGGCGCAGGCGCTCAGGGAGCTGGCGCTGCTCTGCCAGGCCGTCCACGGCGAGTTGACCGGAGGCAAGGAACGCCTCGAGGTCGTCTACAAACCCTCCGTGCCCTTACTTGGCGAAGGCGACGAAGCCGCCATCGCCAAGGCTTTCGCAGCGCAACTCGCGGCACAGCGGGAGCGCGAGCTGGCCCAGGGCGTCTCCGTGGTTGGGCCGCACCGGGACGACTTCTCGTTCCTTGTGAGCGGCGTCGAGTTGGCCTCCTTCGGCTCCCGGGGGCAACAGCGCTTGGCGACACTCGCCTTGAAGCTGGGCGAGGCGCGATACATGACGGCGCGAACCGGGGAGCAGCCCATCCTTCTGCTGGACGACGTGCTCTCCGAGTTGGACGCGCCGAGGCGGTCCTTCCTCCTGCAGAACGTCAGCGGCCACGAGCAGTCCATCCTCACCACGGCTGATCTACCGTCTCTGGACGCAGGCTTCCGCCGGAAAGCGAACCTTCTCCGAGTGAGCGCGGGCGCCATCGGGCGCGACGCATAAGGCGATCCGCGCTACAATCTGGGCGTCATGCCGGCGAACGACTTTTCCAGCGAGACGCTCCGCGCCATCAACGACGCCGCGCGCCTGGTGCTGCGGGCTAAGCACACGGTGGCCCTGGTGGGCGCGGGCCTTTCGGCGGAGAGCGGCATCCCGACCTTTCGCGGGCCTGGCGGGCTGTGGACCAAGAAAGGCGAACCGGACATGCGGGGTTACCAAGCCTTCCTGCGAGACCCGAAGGCCTGGTGGGAGAACCGCCTGAAGCCGCAAGACCCGGACATGGAGGCCTTCACGAAGGCGCTGGAAGCGGGCAGGCCGAACCCGGGGCACTACGCCCTTGCGGTGATGGAGCGCTCGGGATGCCTCCAGCACATCGTGACGCAGAACGTGGACAACCTGCACCAGGCGGCGGGCAGCATGAAGGTGGCGGAGATCCACGGCAACCGCTACAAGGTGCGCTGTCTCACCTGCCTGGCGCGCTACCACCGCGATGAGATCCCGCTGACCGTCCTCCCGCCGCGCTGTCCGAGATGCCAGGGCATCTTGAAGGGCGACGGCGTGATGTTCGGCGAGCCGATCCCGCAGGACGTCCTGGGCGTCTGCCAGGAGCAAGCCTTCCTGGCCGATTGCATGCTGGTCATCGGCACCTCGGCCCTGGTCTACCCGGCGGCGAGCCTGCCGACGATCGCCCAACAGCGGGGCGCGCCGCTGATCGAGGTGAACCCGTTGCCGACGGCGCTTTCAGGCGCGTGCGACGTCATCATCCGCGCGCCCTCCGGTCAGGCGCTCCCGTACCTGGTAGAGCGCATCCGCGCGCTCAAAGAGGATGCGCAGTAGCCGTCATTCGAGGACGCCGACCGTTTCCGGGCGGATGACGAGGATGACGCAAACCTCGCCGGGGCTTCCCCAGGGAAACTGCCTCTCTCCAAGATACCGCGGGAGAGCTTGTGGATATGCGCCTCCGCGCCTTTGTGACGCCGCTCTATGACGCGGCCTCGGACGTAGATTGCGTCGTAGGGATCCTTGGTGTCAACGGCGGAGATGGCGACGCGCGGATCCCTCGCCACGTTCAGCGTCTTTTGCTGCTCATCCGTAGTATTGACGAGGATGGTGTTCCTCTCCAGATCGAGCCAAACGGGGGTCACCTGAGGGCTTCCGTCCTCCATCAACGTGGCCAGGTGGCCGATGTTCGCCTGTGTAAAGAACCTTTTGTGCGCGGCGGTCAGCTTGGCGGGCATGTGGGCCTCCTTGCGACGTCCGTACGGTCACAGGCGGGCCGGCGGCAGGGCCTGGCCGCCTTCATAGTACCAGGGCTCCGGCCAGCCCCGCACGCAGCGCCTTTGTAGACGATGAATGACAACGTAGTACAATGGGATACATGAAGGAGGCTCCGCATGAAAACAATCCAAAAGAGCCTTCGCGTTCCTCAAGAGGTCGCGGAGGGAATCGAAGGCTTAGCCGACGCCGCACAACGCGATTTCTCTTCGCTGACGAACGAGCTCCTGGAAGAAGCGCTCAAGATGCGCCGTTGTCCTGGGATCTGGTTCGCCGAAGGTCCATCAGGACGTCGTGCTCGCATCGCTGACACGGGGCTGGATGTCTGGGAGGTCATCGCAGCATACAAACACATGTCGTCATCATGGCCGCGCCTCCGCAAAGCCTACGACTGGCTCACCCAAGCCCAGCTCCGCGCCGCCCTCGGCTATTACGCCGCCTATCCGGATGAAATCGAGCGCGCTCTCACCCGCAACGTATCCTGGACGAAAGAGCGCTTAGGGAAGCAGCACCCTTCGCTGCGGGCGATGGCTGAGTGAAGTATTACCTTGACGAGGATATCAACCCCCGCGTTGCTACATTGCTTCGCGCCGCCAGAGTGGACGCAGTCAGCGCTCATGAGGCAGATGCGCGGGGGTTGACCGGCGGGGAGCAGCTCCGGCTTGCCGCGAAGGCCGGGCGATGTCTTGTCACGCGCAACCGGGACGACTTCATCAAGCTCACGCTGCAATGGTTCAACGATCAGCGTCCGCACTTCGGCGTCCTCATCGTTCCCTATTCGATTCCGCCCGACCGCATCTCCACGATAGCTGCTGCTTTGACCGACTATGCACGCCGACACCGAGAGGGTCTTCACCCGTACACCGTTGACTTTCTCTAGCGCCCTTCACACGCCGAAGGCTTCCTTCAAGAAGCGCTTCACCGCCGCCACGGGCACCGCAAGGCCGACATCCAGCCCAGCCATCATCGTATTGATGCCGACCAGGCGGCCTTCGGCGTCAACGAGGGGGCCGCCCGAGTGTCCCGGGCGCACGTGGATACCGGCCGCGAGCCATTCGCGCGCCGGACCGCCGTCCAGGCGGACCTCTCGCCGCTTGCCGATGTAGACGCCCGCCGTGGCCGCGCCGGGGACGCCCCACGGGTTGCCGATGGCGAAGAGGAATTGCCCAGAGCGCAGTCTATCGGAATCGCCGAGGGCGATGGGCGTGAGGCCTGAGGCGGGGGCGGAGAGCGCGGCGAGATCGTAGTAGCGGTCGTCAGCCAGGATGCGCGCTTCGACTCGGCTCCCGTCCGGGAGAGAAACCTCCTTCACGCCGCCGCCGATGACATGGGCGTTGGTCACGATGAGCCCGTCCGGGTGCACGATGGTCCCTGAGCCGAAGCCCGATCCGCTCTGGATGTGGACGAGGCCGTGTTCAGCCTGGTTCACGGTCTTTGCAAGCTCATTGTTAAGCGCGTCAAGGATGGCAGGCATGACGATGCTCCTTAGGGGCGTTCACCGATTATGACCGAGAGGTCGCGGACCTGGCCCCCGCGCACCACAGTCACTTGGACGGCCTTGCCCACGCGCTCGCCGCCAAGGGAGGCCAGCAACTCGTTGGGGAAGCGCACAGGCTGCTTTTCGAGAGCGATGACGATATCGCCGAGGAGGAGCCCCCCTATATCGGCGGGGCTTCCCGGTTCCACGGAGTTCACGAGGAGCCCTGTCTCCTGCTTGGCCTGTTGCGCCGTGGCCCCCTGGAGACGCACGGGGTAGGTGCCGATGCCGAGGTAGCCGCGCTTCACCCTGCCGTGGGCAAGGATCGCCTCGACGACGCGGCCGATGGTGGCGTGAGGAATCGCCACAGGCGCGCCGCGATTGAGGGCCGTGGAGTTCATCCCGGCGAACTGTCCCGCGCCGCTGACGAGGGGGCCGCCGGAGAAGCCGGGGCACATCGTGACGTCCGTCTGGACATAGCGATCTATTCGGCCGCCGACGGCAGTGCGCCAGGCATCGCCCAGGGCGCTGACGACGCCGATGGTGGCCTGCACAGTGCGCCCGGGGCGGCCGAGGGCGAGAACGATATGGCCGACGCGGAGCGTCATATGCTCGGCCCATGTGGCCTTCGCGAGCCCCGTCACTTGGACGCGCAGGACGGCGATGTCCGTCGTAGGGTCGCGCCCCGCGAGGCTCGCCTGGGTACTCGCGCCGTTCGGCAGGCCGATGCCGATGCCCTCATCGCGCTCGAGAGCGTGGTTCGCCGTCACGATGACGCCATCGGACGACCAGACGATGCCGCTGGCTGGGAGTCTGCTTCGCCCTTCCACGCGCACGATGGACGGCCCTGCCAGCTCAACCGTTGTTGCAAGATTCTCCGAGAGCGTTCCTAGGATGCTCGACATCGCTTTCCTCCAAATGACGCGCCGCTACACAGCCATGCACGATTCCGATAGACCAACGATAGAAGCGCTGCGGCAGGAGGGGACTAGCCGAAGGGCTAGTCTTTCCCTAGGAAAGAGGACAGTTAGAGGATGATGAGCCCGAGGCGCGTCGCACGGGTAACCGCCTCGGTGCGGCTCTGCGCGCCGAGTTTGCCCAAGATGGCGTTCACATGGAACTTCACGGTGTGCTCCGTGACGTTCAAGCGGCCTGCGATAGCCTTGTTGGAAAGCCCTTCGGCAAGGAGGCGCAGGACCTCGATCTCCCGTGATGTCAGCTCGTCGGCGGCGTTCAGGCCCGCCTGGGGGGCCCACCCGCGCTCGGCCAGCGAGGCATCGTAGACCGCGATGCCCTCCGCCACGGCATGGATGGCGGCCTGCACCTGGGAGGGACGCGCAGTCCTCTTCAAAAGGCCGCGGGCGCCGGAGAGGCGAACCTCGGCGGCCTGGGCGGCATCAGCGACGAGGGGGAGGGCTAGGGCGCGGACGGCCTCGAGGCGCGCAGGCAGCAACGGCCCCCAGCCGACGTCCCAGAGCAACACTTGCGCCGAGAAAGCAGCTAGCGCTTCGGGCGTCGCCTCACCTTCCGTGAGCTGGGCAGAGATGCTCACCCCTTCGCCCCTTTCCAGGAGCGCGGCAAGCCCCGCCCGGGCCAGAGCATCATCGCCGATGATCACAATCGTGACGGCTTGCGGCATAGGTGCATCCCATTAGATGCAGCAGGGCCGTAAGGGGTGGCACGCCCTTTCCTTGACGGCCCGCCGAAGCCGCTGCTAGGCTGACCGCTACGCCTTTCGACTCCCGGAGGAAGCATGACCGAACGCACCGTGGGCGAGCTAAACCCGCCCGAACGCCTCTTGCTCGGCCCAGGCCCGGCGAACATCCCGCCGTGCGTCCACAAGGCCATGAACACACCCTTGCTTGGCCACCTTGATCCGGCCTTCCTCGCACTCATGGATGAGACGGTGCATCTCCTGCGCCTTGTCTTCAAGACGGCGAACAAGCTCACCATTCCCGTCTCCGGCACAGGCTCCGCAGGGATGGAGGCGGCGCTGTGCAACGTCATCGAGCCCGGCGATACAGTTGTAGTCGGCGTGCACGGCTACTTCGGCGAGCGCATCACGGATATGGCATCGCGCTACGGAGCAAAGGTCGTGCGCGTTGAGGGGGAATGGGGCAGGCCCCTGGACCCGGCGCAGTTCAAGGCGGCCTTGGAAAAAGAAAAGAGGGCCAAGCTCGTCGCTATCGTCCATGCCGAAACGTCAACAGGCGTCTTGCAACCGCTCCCCGAGCTTGCGCGCCTGGCCCACGACCACGGGGCGCTGCTCCTGGCGGATACGGTGACCTCGCTCGGCGGCGTGGACGTGCGGATTGACGAGTGGGGCGTGGACATCGCCTATAGCGGCACGCAGAAGTGCATCGGCGCTCCCCCGGGCCTTGCGCCCATCACCTTCGGCCAGCGCGCGCTGGATGTGCTCCGCAATCGGAAGAGCAGGGTGGCTAACTGGTACCTGGACCTGACGATGCTCGATAAGTACTGGGGCTCCGAGCGCACCTACCACCACACCGCGCCGATCACGATGGTCTACGCCCTGCGCGAGGCGCTCCGCGTCGTCGTGGAAGAGGGGTTGGAGCAGCGCCACGCCCGGCATCAGGCGGTCGCGGCGGCCTTTCGCGCGGGCGTGGAGGCGATGGGTCTGGGACTCCTGGCTCCGGCGGCCTTCCGCGCGAACCCGCTCACGACAGTGAAGATCCCCCAGGGCGTGGACGATATGGCGATGCGCAGCGCCCTCCTCAACGAGTTCAACATCGAGATCGGCGGCGGGCTTGGCCCCTTGAAGGGCAAGATCTGGCGCGTGGGCCTCATGGGCTACAACGCCACGCCGAAGAACACCTTCACCCTCTTGAGCGCCCTAGAGCGGCTGCTGCCGCGACAGGGCTTCAAACCGGCGCCCGGCGCAGGCCTGGCCGCGGCGCAGAAGGCGCTGGGCGGCTAGTCCCGGTACGATTCGTCCAGCAACTCAACAACGTGCGCCACCCGGGCGCGCATCCCGTTGCGCTCAACGCCGCGCTGGAGCTGAAGCATGCAGCCCGGGTTCGCCGTGGCGATGATCGCCGGCTGCGCCGCAGCGACATGCTCCATCTTATGCTCGAGGAGCCGCGACGACATCTCCGGCTGAACGATGTTATAGACGCCTGCCGCGCCGCAGCACATATCGGCGTTCTGCATCTCGATGAGCTTCAGCCCCGGGATGGCCCTCAGCACCGCGCGCGGCGCATCCTTGATGCGCTGGGCGTGAGCCAGGTGGCACGAGTCCTGGTAGGTCACGCGCGCTTCGATGGCCCTTTTCCCCGGTGCCAGGGGCAGGCCCGCCAGGAATTCGTTCGCGTCCTTCACCATCTTCCCAAAGCGCTCCGCCTTCTCCCGGTAGGCCGAGTCGTCCTTCAGCAGGTCGCCATACTCCTTCATCGCCGAGCCGCACCCGGCGGAGTTCACGATGACGGCCTCCGCACCGGTTGCCAACAAGACGTCTATGTTCTTCCGCGCCAGGGCGCGGGCTGCTTCGCGCTCGCCGCCGTGGGCGCTGAGCGCGCCGCAGCAGCCTTGACGTCTGGGCACGACCACCTCACAGCCGTTGTGCGCTAAGACGCGCGCCGTCGCCTCGTTCACCGGGCCGTAGGTGAGCGGCATCACACAGCCGTTCAGCATCGCGACCAGGCGCTTCTTCGCGCCGAGGGCAGGGACCACTTCGCCCCTGGGCGGCGAATAGAACTTGGGCAGCATCGGCAGTTGCTGGTCCATGCGGTCAAGGGGGCCGAAGGGCTTGAGCAGGCGCAGCTGGCGCACAAGCCACTGGAGGCCGGTGCGCTGGTAGAGCTTGAGGCAGTAGCCCATCGCGCGCATGAGCCGCGGCCTGGGGAGCAGCACGCGGAATGCGAGCTTCCGCCCCACGCGCTCGACGAACGCTCGCTTCGTCTTTGCGGCGATCTGCGCGCGCGTCGCCTCCATCATGCGGCCGAAGGGAACGCCCGAGGGGCAGACGGCTTCGCAGGCGCGGCATTGCAGACACAGCTCCAGGTGCGCCGTCGCCGTCTCCGTGAGCCCCGTGCGCCGCTCGTGGACCGCCTTCATGATGGAGATGCGCCCGCGCGGCGATTCGGTCTCCAGGCCCGTCTGCACATAGGTGGGACACGATTGCAGGCAGAGGCCGCAGTGGACGCAGCGCCAGATATCGGCCTCCGCCGGGGCGTCCTGTCCGGAAAAGAAGGGGGCCTGCGCGCTCATAGGCCGCCCACAAACCTTCCGGGATTCATGATGCGCGCCGGATCGAAGCGCTCCTTCAGGTTGCGCATGATGGGGAAGTCGTTCCCCAGCTCGCCCCAGACGTCAATGGCGCGCTTGATGGCGGCGGTGGCGCTCTCCAAGATAAAGGTCCCGCCTCCGTTGGCCGTCGCCTTGCGCAACGTCGCCGCCGTCTCGCTCATCGGCCTGGCTTCGCCGGGGCCTCCGCCTTCGGCCCACCAGGCTGTGCGGATGATGCCGCCCGCCAGATGGGCGACGATCGCCGCTTCCAGATGCGTGCTTTCGGCGAGGGCCTCATGGCCGTGGACGAGGCGCGCGAACTCGGGGAACCGCGTCGCCGCCTTGGTGATCATCGAAGATGGCCGGTCAACGCGACGGCCCATGTTCACAATTTCTCGCCACAAAGCGTCGTGCGCGCCGGGGTCGTCAACCACGAGCGGCTTCCCCTGCGCTTCGGCGATCAGTTTGTGGGCGACCTGAACCTGGCGCTTCACCGCCTCAGGCTTCCCATCAAAAGCCACAGCAACAAAATAATCCCGGTCGCCCATATCCGGCAGGGCGGCGCGTGGGGCCGAAAGTCGGTATGCGGCGGCGTTGAAAAGGTCGAGGGCAACCGGGCGGAGGCTGCTCTGCATGAGTAAAGCGGCGCAGGCCAGGGCCTCCTCCAGCTTCACGAAGGCCCCGAGCAGCGTCGCCCGCGACTCCGGCAGCGGCGCCAGCTTGAAGGTCGCCTCCGTGATGATGCCGAGGCTGCCGAGGGCGCCGATGAAGAGCTTGCAGAGGTCGTAGCCGGCGACGTTCTTCACGACTTTGCCGCCGCCCTTGATGACCAGGCCGTTCGCCTCCACAACCTTCACACCGATGAGCCTGTCCCTGGCGGCGCCGTAACCAAGCCGGCGGGAGCCGGCGACGTTCGCCGAAAGGATGCCGCCGATGGTGGCCCTATCCGCGTGCGGCGAATCAAGGGGAAGCATCTGGCCGTGTTTTGCCAGGTTGCGGTTCAACCCCTCAAGGGTAATGCCCGCCTCCACCGTCACGGTGAGGTCGGCGGGCTCGTGCTCCAGCACGCGGTTCATCCGCCGCAGGCCGATGACCACGCCCGGGCGCTCAGGCGGGCGGCCAAGGGACACCATCGTGCCGCCGCCGCGGGCCATCACCGATATGCGCTCCTGCGCCGCGATCTTCATCGCGCGCGCCGTCTGCGCCGCATCCCCGGGAAAGAGCGCCGTCCGGGGAACAACGCCGTCCACCGCGAAGGCGCTCAATTCGCCGCCTGAGGCGATATACTGCGCGCCGACGGCGGCGGCGAAGGTCTGTTCTAGGCTGGCGGTGGTCATGGCGCGCTCACAGCACCGCTTCAGCGCCCATGGCGGCGCGCATGGGGTGGCGGCTCGCTTCGCCGCAGCCCCGGCCCGTGGGGAGCACCTTGCACGGGTTGAAGTTCTCCGTGGCGTAGAAGGCCGCCTTCACCTTCTCCATCGCTGCCATGTCGTCGGCGGAGAAGATGAGCGGCATGAAGCTCTTCTTTTCGAGACCCACGCCATGCTCTCCTGTGATGGAGCCGCCCACTTCAACGCAGACGCGCATGATCTCCTCGCCGGCGAGCAGGACGCGCTCGCTTTCGCCCGGGACGCGCTCATCGAAGAGGACGTTGGGGTGCAGGTTGCCATCGCCCGCATGAAAGACATTGGCGACGCGGAAGCGGTGGCGCTCGCAGATCTCCAGCACCCTGGCAAGGACCTCCGGCAGCTTGGAGCGCGGAACAACGCCGTCCAGGATGTAATAGTTGGGCGCCAGGCGGCCAAGTGCCCCCAGCGCGCCCTTGCGGCCGGCCCAGAGTCGCTCGCGGTCTTCCGGCCTCTCGGCGGAGCGGATCTCTCGGGCGGCAAGCCCCTTGCAGACTTCCTCTACAGAGGCCGCCTCGGCCGCGACGGACTCCCGCAGGCCGTCCACCTCGATAAGGAGCACGGCTCCCGCCTCCGGCGGATAGTCCGCGCCGTCAACGGCCTGGCTCACTGCGCTCATCGTCACCTTGTCAATCATCTCCAGCGCCGCCGGGATGATGCCCGCCGCGATGATGTTGGAGACGGCGCGGCTTGCCTGGCTGACATCATCAAAGATGGCCAGCAGGGTCCGAACCGCCTCCGGGTTCTGGGTGAGCCGCACCAGCACCTTCGTCGCTATGCCCATCGTTCCCTCGGAGCCGACGAAGAGTCCTGTGAGGTCGTACCCCGGCCTGTCTTGCGTCGGCCCGCCGAGCCAGACGATATCGCCGTTGGGAAGGACGGCCTCCGCGCCGAGGATGTGGTTCGTGGTCACGCCGTAGGCCAGGCAGTGCGGCCCGCCGGAGTTCTCCGCCACGTTGCCGCCGATGGTGCAGGTGCGCTGGCTGGAGGGATCGGGCGCGTAGTGCAAGCCGTGCTTCGCGGTCTGCTGGCTTAGGTGAAGGTTCACGAGGCCCGGCTCCACCAGGGCCGTCCGCGCGATGGGGTCTATCTCCAAAATCCTGTTCATGCGCGTCAGGCTGATGAGCAGGCCTCCTTGTATCGCCACCGCGCCGCCGCTGAGCCCGGTGCCTGCTCCCCTGGGGAGCACGGGGGCGCCGTGCGCATTCGCCAGCTTGACGAGCGCCGCGACCTGCTCCGTCGTCGTGGGGAAGGCCACGACGCTCGGCGCGCCCTTGCCGATGGAACCATCGGCCTCAAAGACCAACAGGTCTTCGGGCTCAAAGAGCACGGCGGACGGGCCGACGATCTCTGCGGCTTCGCGGGCAAGGTCCGGCTGTTTCGTGCGCTTCGCCATCCGGCGCGCCTCCCTGAAATCTCGATGATTATACAACCCTAACCTGGTATACTCCGCCGTCATGAACGTCCTGTGCGCCCCGCAGGCTTTCAAGGGCAGCCTCACCGCGCTCGCGGCCGCGCAGGCGATGGCCGAAGGCGTTCGCCAGGCCTTGCCCCAGGCCACGGTCACCATCGCGCCCATGGCCGATGGCGGCGATGACACCCTCGATGTCCTGGTCTCCGCCACCAGGGGCCGCTACTTCACTGCTCACGTTCAGGACGCCCTTGGGCGGGCCATCTCTGCTCGTTGGGGCGCGTTGGGCGATGGCGAAACCGCCGTGGTGGAGATGGCTCAGGCCTCCGGCATCCGCCTCCTCAAGACAGAGGAGCTTGACCCCCTGCGGACGACGACCTTCGGCACGGGCCAGTTGATCACGGCCGCCCTAAAGGCAAGTTACCGAAAGATCCTCGTCGGCATCGGCGGTAGCGCCACGGTGGATGGAGGCACAGGAGCCGTTGCGGCGCTTGGCGGGCGCTTCCTTGACTCCTCAGGCGCTCCCTTGCCTCCCGGCGGCGGTGCCCTGGCACGGCTCCATCGCATTGACCTCTCGGCTCTCGATGTGCGCCTGGCCCAGACGGCGATCAGCGTCGCCTGCGACGTGGACATCCCGCTCTGCGGACCCCGGGGCGCGTGGACCTTCGCGCCCCAAAAGGGAGCGACCCCCCAGATGGCGAAGGAGCTTGCAGCCGCTATGGAGCACTTTAGCGCAGTCGTCGCCGCCCAGGCGGGCGTTGACTTGCGCGCGATGCCTCTTGCCGGGCCCGCCGGAGGTTTGGCCGGAGGTCTGCATGCCCTCTGCAGAGCCAAACTGCTGCACGGCTCCAAGCTGGTCCTCGGCGTCACCGGCCTGGACAAGCGTATCGCTCAGGCGGACCTGGTCATCACCGGGGAGGGCGCGTTCGACCGCACGACGCTCTCCGGCAAAGGCCCCAGAGAGGTGGCCGCCTGCGCCAAGCGCGCGGGCGTGCCCGTCATCGTCGTCGCCGGGCATGTGGCGACGGACCTGCCCGACCTGGCGGGCCTGGGCATTGTGGGCGCGGAGCCGCTTCTCGCGCACGCTCCCTCCCTGGAATATGCGACGGCCCACGCCGCCGCCATCATCACCAAGGCGACGGCCGCCGCGTTAACAAAGCGTTATCAGGGCGGCGCGCCGGGATGGAAGGCTTCCCGGGTATAATGGGTGCGGAGTGTTGCCATGGCCTCTCCGGCCGTTCTCGTCGTCGAGGATGAAGAGACCCTCGCGCGCGCCATCACGTACTCACTGGAACGCGAGGGCTACTCCGCACTCGCGGCCAAAGACGGCGCCGAAGGGCTCGCCATGGCCAAACAGCATGCCCCCGACCTGGTCATCCTGGACCTCATGCTGCCGAAGATTGACGGCCTTGAGGTCTGCCGGATCCTCCGCCGCGAAACAACGCTCCCAATCCTGATGCTGACCGCGAAAGCTGAAGAGGTGGACAAGATCGTGGGTCTGGAGCTCGGCGCAGACGACTATATGACCAAGCCCTTCAGCATGCGGGAGCTGATGGCGCGGGTGAAGGCCCTCCTCCGGCGCGTGGAGCTGGACAGGCGCGCGGCCAAGGCCGCTCCCGCAGGCGAGGTCCTGCGCAGCGACGGCCTCACCCTCGATCCCGCCGCCCGCCGGGTGAAGCTGCGCGAAAGGCCCATTGCCCTGCGCCCCAAGGAGTTCGACCTGCTGGCCTTCCTGATGCGCAACAAGGCCATCGTCTTCACGCGCGACGCGCTCCTTGAGCAGGTCTGGGGCTATGAGTACGGCGGCGATTCGCGAACGGTTGACGTACACATCCGATGGCTCCGCGAGAAGATAGAGGAGGCGCCCGGCGAGCCGAAGCATCTCCTCACCGTGCGCGGCGTCGGCTACAAGTTCGAGGGCTAGCATGCCAAGGAGTCTCTTCTGGCGCGCCTTCCCCGTCATCCTGCTTCCGCTGATCGTCGTCCTCATCGTCCTCGGCGTCATCCTCGCCGGGCGCGCCCGCGATAACGCGGAAGCGGCGCTGGAGAAGCGCCTCTCGGCGGAGGCCCGCGGCCTCTCCGCCGCTGCGAGCTTTGCTCTCAACGACCCGCGTCGCGATGTGCTCCTCATGGCGGCCAGCGCTTCCCTTCTCGACGGCAAGAGCGACGCGGCCATCGTCCGCGCAGACGGGTCCCTCGTCTTCGCCTCGAACGCTCAGGCCTCCCTGAGTCTCCGCGACGCTCCGGAGGTTGCGGCGGCCCTTTCCGGGGGCGAAGGCCGCTCGATGCGCCTCAGTCCTGACACCGGGGAGCGCCGCCTGTACCTGGCGGTTCCCCTGCGCGGCCTCGATGACCGGATCGTCGGCGCTGTTCGGGCCTCCGCGCCCGCCGCCTCCATCGGCGCCGCAGGCGGCGGCGTGGCTGCGCCGCTCCTGATCAGCGGGGCCATCGCCCTCGCCGTCTTGGTGGCTGCCGCCCTGTGGATCACGGGGATGCTGCGCCGCTCCCTCCGGCAGCTGGCCGATGTCACCACGCGCCTCTCCGGCGGCGCATTGAGCGAGCGCGTCTCCGAGCCGGTGGTCGCGGAGGCGGAGCCGCTGGCCCTGGCGATCAACGAGATGGCGGACAGCCTGGAGAAGCAGGTCCGCATCGGCTATGCGGAGCGCGATACGCTGGGGACGATCATCAACAGCATGGCGGACGCCCTTCTGCTGGTGGACGCTGGAGACATCGTGCGCGTCGCGAATCCGGCGGCGGTCCGCCTCTTCGCCGCGACGTCGGGCGGCGTGGTGGGCGCGCGCCTCATGGCGGTCGTGCGCGACCATGATATCGGCCGCCTGGCGAACGCCGCCGGAGCCGAGGGGCGCCGCCAGTCCCGCCACCTGGAGTTCGGCTCGGAGCGGCGGCTCCTCAACGTGACCGCCACGCCCATCCGCTTCGAATCGGAGTTGGGCGTCCTTGTCCTGGCCCAAGACCTGACGGAGATCCAACGACTGGAGGCGATGCGCAAGGACTTCGTCGCCAATATCTCCCACGAATTGCGCACGCCGCTCGCCTCAGTCAAGGCCGCTGTGGAAACGCTCGAGGGCGGCGCGCTCCAAGACCAGGCTGCCGCTAAGGACTTCCTCTCCCGTATCAACGTGGAAGTGGACCACCTCACGGAGATCGTCCAGCAGCTCCTTGACCTATCCCGCATCGAGACCGGGCGCGTCCAGTTCGATCTGGCCCCGCGCGCCGCTGCCGAACTTATCCGGGAGGCCGTGCATCGCATCCAGCCGCAGGCGGAGAGGCTGGGCCTCCAGGTGAACGTTGACCTCGCCGAGGGGCTGCCGGCTGTCGTGGCAGACAGCGCCGCTATCCACCGCGTCCTCATGAATCTGCTGGACAACGCGATGAAGTACACGCCTAAAGAACGTTCCGTCTCCGTCACGGCGCGCGTGTCGGGCGCGTTCGTGGAAATCTCTGTGCGCGATGCGGGCGAGGGCATCGCCTCCGAAGACCTGCCGCATGTCTTCGAGCGCTTCTACAAGGCCGATCGCTCCCGGGCGAGCAAAGGCGCGGGGCTGGGGTTGGCTCTCTGCAAGCACATCGTCCAGGCGCACGGCGGCATCATCTGGGCCGAGAGCGATCTCGGGAAGGGCTCCGTCTTCCGCTTCACCCTCCCGGCCGCGTAGCGGCGCCGCCTTCAGGCTCTCGTGCGCCGCGCAGCCGGAAGATCATCCCCACCTGGGTGGCGGCCGCTGAGAGGCCGAAGATCGCCAGCGCCGTCTGCGGGGAATAGGCGTTCGCCAAGCCGCCCACGGCCAGCTGTCCGAGGGGCGCGACGCCCCAGATTACGATGCGGATGGAGAAGACCCTTCCCTGAAACTCCTTCGTCGTCACCACCTGAACCAGCGTCATGTTGATGATCATATAGAGGGACTGGAAGAACCCGACGAGGAACATGAGGAAGACGGAGAGCAGGAAGAGCTCCGAGCGCGCAAAGCCCGCTACGCACAGGCCCGAGAGGACGCCGAAGAAGAGCATCCACCCCGTGTTCCGGGAACGGGAGGCGCTCACGGCGAGGGCCGCCGCCGCGATGAGCCCGCCGATGCCCGTGGCGGTCTGAAGCCAGCCGAGCCCGGAGGCGTCTACCTTCAGCACGTCCCGCTGGAAGATGGGCAGGAGCGATTGGTAGGGCGCGGAAAACATCGTAACCAGACCCGCGCCGATGAGCAACTGCGCCAGGAACGGCGTCTTTCCTATATATCGGAACCCGTCCACAAAGGTCTGCATGGCCGATTGGCCGCTGACCTTTCGCGAAGGCGGCAGCCTGGGAACCCGCAGCACAAGGAGCAGGCCGACCACGTTCACCGCCAGGGCGGTGTAGTAGGCGGCCTCAACGCCGCCGCCGCTCACGATGAATCCCGCGATGGCCGGGCCTGCGATCATGGTGACGTTGAAGACGCCGTTGAACAGCACCAGGCCGTTCGGCGCGGCCTCCGGCGCGACCAGGTCGGCGATCATCGCCTGGCGCGCGGGGAGGGTTACGCCCATGAGGAAGCCACTGATAAAGCCCAGGACCATCAGGGCCGGGACGCTGATGCCGCCGGTTGTGACCAGAATCGCTGTAATGAGCGTCACGCCCAGGTTCAGCGTCTCTGCGGCAGCGACGAGAAGCTTGCGGTCCACCCGGTCGGCGAGAGCGCCCGCGAAGGGGGCAAAGATGATGGGGGCTGATCCCATCGCAAAGACGGCGGTGATAGTGAAGGGGTCCTCTGTCAGGTCGCGGGCCAGGTAGCCCCGGGCCAGCCCTTGCATCTGCAGCGCGCTCCAGGTGAAGAACGAAGCGAACCACAGCCAGCGATAGCCTGGGTTATAGAGGGCGAGGATCGCGTTATGTCTGCGCGTTACTGTAGAAAAGGAAGCGGCCATGGGGCGCTCTCCAAGGCGCGCCTTCAGTATAGGCCCTCCAGGAGCGCGGTTGCAGCAGAGGCCCGGTTGCGGTATTCTTGATGCTCGTTTGCACCCCCTCCGCGAGTGTGGAACCATGGCTCAACTAACCTTAGATGTTCGTGCGCGCGCGTTGACCGGCAAAAAGAGCCGCTATCTGCGGCGAGCGGGCTTTGTCCCCGCCAATCTCTATGGCGCCGGGATGGTCTCCTCCTCCCTGCAGGTTGACGCCAAGAGCCTTGTCAAGGCAGTTGCCACCACCTCGCGGAACAGCCTCGTCTCTCTCAAGGTCCACGGCGAGTCCGTTGAGCGCAGCGCCTTCATCTGGAACATCCAGCGCGACCCGCTGACCGAAGAGATCGTCCACGTTGATTTCTATCACGTGGACCCTGCCCGCAAGATGCGCGGGCGCGTTCCCCTCACCGTGAAGAACGTTGACCCGAACCTGGCGAAGAACGAGCTCCGCGTCGCCATCATGATTCCGGCTCTTGAAGTCGAATGTCTCCCCGCCGATCTGCCGGTCAGCATCACGATTGACTGCACAGACCTGCACAAGCTCGGTGACGACGTGAAGGCCTCGGCGCTCCCCGTCCCTGAGCGGGTCACGATGCTGACCAAGCCCTCCCAGGCCGTGGCGAAAGTGGCCTTCGTCCAGAAGGTCAAAGAGATCGAAGAGGCTCCCGTGGCCGCCGCCGAAGGCGCTGCCCCGGCGGAAGGGGCCGCCGCTCCCGCAGGCGAAAAGACTGCCGAGGGCGCAGCGCCCGCTGCCAAAGGTGGCGCTGCCGCTCCCGCCAAAGGCGCCGCTCCTGCGGCAAAGGGCGGAGCTGCCGCGCCGGCGAAAGGCGCTGCTCCTGCCGCCCCCGCCGCCAAGGGCGCCGCTCCCGCGAAGGGCGCTCCTGCCAAGCCGGAGAAGAAGTAGCTCTAGCTCGGGAGCCGTTCTCCGGGAAAATCGGGCCGCCCCGCCAGGAACTCCTGCGCCGTCATCGCGCGCTTGCCTTCAAGCTGCAGTCGCTCCACGACCAGCGCTCCGCTTCCCGCGCAGATGGCCAACTGCCTTCCCCTCTCTCCGTCCCCGGTAGCATTTAGGAGCACTATCGCTCCAGGCGCGCCGTACACGCCATCAAGCGGTCGGGCTTGCAGGATCTTCACATTCGCGCCTCGCCATGTGGTGAAGCTGCCGGGCCACGGACTGTACGCCCGCGTCTGCAGCCACAACTCCCGCGCCAGGCGCGACCATTCGATCCGCCCGTCTTCCTTCTCCACGAGCTTCGTCACAGTCGCCTCGCGCTCGTCCTGCGCCCGGGGAGAAATGCTCCCGGCAAGCCACAGCGAGAGCGTCTCCGTTAGCAGTTCCGCGCCCTCTCGGGCAAGCCGCTCGCCAAGGCTTCCCGTCGTGTCGTCATCATGGATCGGCGTTCGCCGCTGCGCGAGAACCGGGCCCGTGTCCATCCCGGCATCGAGCAGCATGATGGTGACGCCCGTCTCCCGATCCCCCGCAAGGATCGCCGCTGCCAGGGGCGAAGGCCCCCGGTACTTCGGCAGGAGCGATGGGTGGATGTTGAGCGCCCCTTTGGGCGCGGCGTCCAGAACAGCCTGCGGCAGGATCTTTCCGTACGCGGCGACCACAAGCACCTCGGGGGAAAAGCTCCGCAGCTCGTCAATCGCTTCAGGGGCGCGAAGGGTCTTCGGCGTGCAGACGCGCAAGCCGAGCTGCAGCGCGCGCCGCTTCACCGGCGTCTCTTCGATTTGCCGTCCGCGCCCGGACGGACGGTCCGGCTGGGCATAGACGGCAACGACTTCGCTGCCTCCTCGAACGAGCTGCTCGAGCGCAGGCACTGCGAAATCCGGCGTTCCCATGAAAATGACGCGCGCCATCGTCAGACGATTATAGAGCGACGATTTCCCGGGGACAAACGGCTCTCGTGATGTTTTTGCGCACGAACGCGCTCGTGGCGATTGTGTGCGTTTCGTTTGTCGTTTCGTGAGCATGCGCATTTCTCTAGAAAACTCGCGACGAAATGACTTGACCGCATCCTGTCACTGCTGTACCTTGTGCCACGGACTTTTCCACTCCCTCTGGTTTTTGGAGTTTTCCTTGATCGTGCGGCTCGCCCGCGAAGTCTGGGAGACCGCCCTCGGGCGTCTCCAAGTCGAAGTCACTCGTCACAACTACGAAACCTGGCTGAAGGACACGGTAGGACTGGAATATAGCGGGGACGTCTTCACCGTAGGCGCTCCCTCCGCTTTCGTGGCGGAGTGTCTTGAGAAGCGGATGACGCCGATCATCCACAAAACCCTCAAGGCGCTTCTCCAGCGAGAGGTTACAGTCACCTACCGAGTCGTTCATGCAGGAATCGCGGCGCAGGACGATGGCGGACTCTCGTTGCGCGCGCCTGCTCCAGCCGCTCCCGCCAGAGAGCGCTCGCGCCCCCAGGGGAACAGCCTCAATCCGCGCTATACCTTCGCCAGTTTCGTCGTTGGCAAATCGAACCATTTCGCTCACGCCGCCGCCGTCGCCGTCGCTGAAAATCCGGGGCACAGCTACAACCCGCTCGTCATCCATTCCGGCGTCGGCCTGGGGAAAACGCATCTCCTGCACGCCATCGCCCATCACGTGCAGAGCAAGGGCCTGCAATATCTCTATGTGAGCGCGGAGCAGTTCACCAACGACTTCGTCTCCGCCCTGCGCGAATCGCGCGTCGAGGAGTTCCGGGAGAAATATCGCAGTATTGATGTGCTCCTCATTGACGATATCCAGTTCATCGCCGGCAAGGAACATTCCCGGGAGACCTTCTTCCACACCTTCAACGACCTGCACCTCGCAAGCAAGCAGATCGTCATTTCCAGCGATGCCCTTCCCCGGTCGCTGCCCCTGCTGGAGGACCGCTTCCTCTCCAGGCTGGAGGGCGGCCTTCGCGCGGAGATTCTCCCTCCCGATCTTGAGACGCGGATGGCCATCCTCACCAAGAAGGCCCAGCAGATGCATATCGCCGTGCCGCCGGACGTGGTGGACTTCATCGCCCGCAAGGTCCCCCGCAACATCCGCGAGATGGAGGGCGCCTTCAACCGCCTCCTCGCCATGGCACAGCTCACGAACCAGCCGCTTACCCTCGATCTCGCGGCCCAGGCCGTCGCTGATCTGCCCACAGTCGCAAAGCGCCCTGCCACCGCGAACCCGCAGGAGATCGTCTCCGCAACCGCCGCCTACTTCGGCCTCACGCCGGACGATCTTCGCGCGAAGACGCGCAAGAAAAACATCGCCCACGCGCGCCAGGTCGCCGCCTACCTCCTCCGCGAAGATACCAATCGCTCCCTTGCCGAGATCGGCCAGCTCCTCGGCGAACGCGGACACAGCACGGTCCTTCGCGCGCACGATAAGATCGCCTACGAGCTCAACTTGGACGCGGAGCTTCGCAAGCAGATCGGCGAGGTTCGCGACTCCATGGATCAGCGTCGTAGCCAGTCTGCCTAACCCGGCCCGCGACTGTGCGTAAGTGGCCCCTTGTTGTGCATAACCCTGTTTTTCTGTGCGTTTCCTGCCTCCTCTCCACCTCTTAGCTCGTCGCAGTTCCCGCGTTAGGGACACCCTGCACAGTTCGCACTTCTCTGCGCACACTAGAACTCGCGAGCCACTCCTGCAGTCATCCTATAATGAGCACAGCGCGCACAGGCTTATTAACGCTACTACTATATATAGAAATGATCTATCTTCTTTAGAAAACAACTATGATAGACATTCTAGAAATCGTTGCGACTGCCGGAGATGGAGGCAGTGGAGCGATCAGCTTCCGACGGGAGAAAAACATCCCTCGCGGCGGTCCTGATGGGGGAGATGGAGGCCGGGGTGGAAGTATCTTTCTGAAGGCCTCCGCGCAGGAGGCAACCTTGCGTGCCTTTCGGTACAAGAGGGAGTTCAAGGCTAAGCCGGGGGATGCTGGCAGCAGTAATAACAAGTTCGGGAAGTCGGGAGAAGACGTCACAATCGAAGTGCCGCTCGGAACCGTGATTTGGAGGCATACGGATGCACGGGAACTCCAGAAGTACGGAGAATTGCTGAAGGAAGGGGAGACCCTTCGGATTGCCAGGGGTGGAAAAGGAGGCAGAGGGAACGCTACCTATGCAACGCCCACGCAACAGGTGCCTTACATCGCTGAGCGCGGAGAACCTGGAGAGAAGGCAAAGTACAAGCTTGAACTAAAACTGCTTGCTGATGTGGGAATCATCGGGAGGCCGAACGCAGGAAAGTCTACCCTGCTGGCGGCCGCTACCAAGGCCCAGCCGAAAATAGCGCCCTACCCCTTCACCACACTGGAACCCATGCTTGGAGTTGTCACAGTCGGGGACACGAACTTCGTGCTTGCTGAGATTCCAGGCCTCATCAAGGGCGCGCATGCAGGAGTAGGCCTCGGCCATGAGTTCCTCCGGCACGCAACCCGTACACGCCTCCTGCTACACCTTGTGGACGGCTCTCTGGAAGACATCGCCGAGGCCGTCCGGGAAATAAACTCCGAACTGCGCGAGTATGGGGCTGGCCTCCAGGAGAAGCCGCAGATCTTCGTTGTGAACAAGGTAGACATGCCGGAGGTGGACGGGAGCCGGAAGGAGATACGGGAGGCCCTCCGAAAGTTTGGTTCTCAGCTCTATTTCATCTCGGCCGCTGGAAATGTCGGCGTGAAGCAATTGATGGAAGTCGTCGCCCAAAGGGTGGTAGAGGCCCGCGCGGAGGAGGCGGAGCGGGAGAAAGAGGCCGTCGCAGAGCCGATAGCGGTTGTGGCCGAAGAGCCTCCTCCGAAGCCAAAGGCGCACAAAGAGGGCGATGTCTACATTGTGGACGAGCCGCGCGCAATCCGGCTGATCCTGGGGAGCGACCTTAGGCATTGGGCAGGGCGTGTCCAGGCAAAGGTTCAACTTGACCGCCTGGGCGTCAGCCGGGCCCTGGAGGAGCTGGGCATAGACATCGGCGATAGAGTGCGCTTCGGCGGCGTGGAATTAGAATGGTAGGCCTATGCGCTGCGGCATCTTAGGCGGCACCTTCAATCCCATACACCTGGGCCACCTCATCATCGCCGAGGAGGCCCGCGAACAGCTTGGCCTGGACGAGGTCATCTTTGTCCCGGCGGCGCGCCCCTGGATGAAGGAGGCGAAGGAGCTTGCCTCCGCCAAGGATCGCCTTGCCATGGTCCGCCTGGCGATCAAGGGCAACCCGCGCTTCACCGTTTCCGCCGTGGATATCGAACGCCCGGGGCCGTCTTACGCCGTGGACAGCACCAGTGATATCAGGAAGGCGCGCGGGTCGAGCTGCGAACTGCTCTTCATCATGGGCATGGACTCCCTGAACGACCTTCCCAAGTGGCACAACAGTAAACAACTCCTCAGCCTTTGCCGCATCGCTGCCCTGGCGCGACCGGGCATCCCCACTAAGCGGGCGCTGGCCCGCCTAGATCGAGCGCTCCCTGGGGCCAGGCGGCGCGTGGACGTCATCGAGACGACGAATATAGACATCAGCGCGACGGACATCAGGAGGCGCGTCGCCTCTGGGCGTTCCATCGCCTATCGCGTCCCCGGCCCGGTTTCGGCCTATATCGCGAAGCACAGACTGTACAGATAGCAAAGTGGACGCCGCACATGCAAATCTACTTTGCGGACAGGCACCTCGCACGGCTGGCCTCTGAGGTACAATACACGGGCAGAATCCCTCCGGGGGTTGTGAAGACCTACCGTAAGACGATACAGTTGTTACGAGATGCCGCTGACGAGCGTGACCTGTATGCGCGCCGGGCCCTGTGCTACAAGCGGCTAAAAGGTCAACGCCGGCACCAGCATTAGTTGCGCCTCAATGACCGGCTTCGGTTGATAATCGAGATGGAAGGAACAGGAAGCGATAAGGCAGTGACGGTCATAGCGATAGAGGACTATCACTAGAGGTCTCCATGAAGAAATTGAGACGAGCAGAGGAATTTCCCCCAGGCGAGTTTATCGAGGATGAACCCAAGGCCAGGAAGCGGTCCATCGAATATTTTGCAGAGAAGTCCGGTCTCGGCTCGCGTCGTGCGCAGGACCTCATTGATGCGAAGGTGGCCGTCACGCCGGAAATCGCGAAAGGTCTCTCAGGAGCGTTCGGGTCCAGCGCCCAGACGTGGCTGAACCTGGAGACCTCGTATCGCCAATGGAAAGCGGAGAAGGCCCGGCGTGCCTCTTGATCCACAGGACCCGCGCCGCCAGCGCCTCAGGGAAATCATCGCGGCGAAGGCCGTCCTTCGCGGCGACTTCACCCTCGCCTCAGGACAAAGGAGCACCATCTATTTCGATGGGCGCAAGGTGACGAACGACGCAGAGGGCGTGGCGCTCGTCGGCGCGCTGGTGGAGGAGATCGCCCAGGAGGCGAAGGCGGAGGCCATCGGCGGGCCCGCAACCGGCGCTATCCCGATCGTCACTGCGGCGCAGATCGCCTCGTACCAGAGGAGACGCGCCCTGCCGGGCTTCTACGTTCGCTCTGAGAGGAAGGCCCACGGGACGGGCCAGCTTATCGAGGGGAATCTGCCGACGGCGAAGGGTGCGCGCGTGGCGGTGGTGGAGGATGCGATCACGACGGGCGGCTCCTTGCTGAAGGCGATCGAGGCGATCGAAGCCGCCGGGTGCAAAGTGGCCAAGGTGATTGTGATGGTGGACCGCCAGCAGGGCGGGGTGGAGAATCTGCGCAGCAAGGGCTATGACGTGGAGGCGCTCTTCAAGGCGGACGGCCAGGGGAGGATCGAGTAAAACGAAAGCGACAGGCGTGTAGAGAACGAAAACGGCCCCGGATTTCCGGGGCCGTTTCTGTTTGACTGGAAGAGCGGACGACTAGATATCCAGGTTCTTGACCTGCTTGGCATAAGCGTGGATGAACTGCTTGCGCGGCTGGACCTCTTCACCCATGAGGGTGGTGAAGACCTCCTCCGCCTTGATGGCATCCTCGACGCCTACCCGAAGGAGAGTGCGCGAGGCGGGGTCCATGGTGCTCTCCCAGAGCTGTTCGGGGTTCATTTCGCCCAAGCCCTTATAGCGCTGGACGGTAAGCCCGCGGATGCCCGATTCGATGAGGGTATCGAGGAGGCCGAGGAAGGACTGGACGGAGGCCACCTCGCCGACCTCTTTGTCTTTGCGCATAACCACGTGCGCGCCGCCATCCAGCGCGGAGAGGGAGGCATAGGCGTCATAGAAGCGCTTGAGGGCGCCGCCCTGCACCAGGTTCAGATCCACGGCGGGATGCACCGGGCTGTGGGGATCGCCGTTCTTCATGGCGATGCTGAAGCTGGTGGCGCCGTCTCCTTGGAGCTTTGCCTCTTTCACCGGGGGCAGGGACTGGATGAGCTTGACCAGCTTTTCAACATCTTCCTTCTTGGTGAAGTTGATGCCCTGGAGGGAATCGAAGCCGACTTTGCTGTGGAGGGCGAAGAGGAAGTCGCGGGAGTAGCCCTTGCCTTCGAGCTCGGCGATGGCCTGGCGGAGGTTCAGGATCGCCTCGGCGGGCGGGCCTTCCTGGGCAGGAGCGGGAGCGGCGGCCTCCGGGGCCTTCGCGCCCTTGCCCTTGGCGGGCTTTTCCGGCGCGGCGGGGCGAGCCTTGCCTTTGGGCATGACGGCCAGATCTTTGAGGGCGAAGTCCACCACCACCTGGTCGCGCTCACGATCGCTGTAGACCCAGCGGCTGTCCTTGCCGATGGCCACCCGGTAGAGCGGCGGCTGGGCGATATAGAGATATTCTTTGGCGATGAGCTCGGGCATGTGGCGGAAGAAGAAGGTCAGGAGGAGCGTGCGGATGTGGGAGCCGTCCACATCGGCGTCCGTCATGATGATGACGCGGTGGTAGCGCAGCCTGTCCACGGTGAAGGCCTCGCCGATGCTGGTGCCGAGGGCCGTGATGAGGGCGCGGATCTCTTCGTGGCCGAGCATCTTGTCCAGGCGGGCCTTTTCCACGTTGAGGATCTTGCCCTTGAGGGGCAGGATGGCCTGGAAGCTGCGGTCGCGGCCCATCTTGGCGGAGCCGCCGGCCGATTCGCCCTCGACGATGTAGATCTCGCTCTTGGCGGGGTCGCGCTCGGAGCAATCGGCGAGCTTACCAGGGAGGGTGCCGGCTTCGAGGGCGGACTTGCGCTGGACGAGGTCGCGGGCCTTGCGGGCGGCTTCGCGGGCGCGGGCGGCGGTGAGACACTTTTCGAAGACGCGGCGCGCGTCCGCGGGATGCTCGTCGAGCCAGGCGGAGAAGCTATCGTGGGTGACGGTGTCCACGTAGCCCTTCACTTCGGCGTTGCCAAGCTTGCCCTTGGTCTGGCCTTCGAACTGGGGCTCGCTGATGCGGACGCTGATGACGACGGTGAGGCCTTCGCGGACGTCTTCGCCGGTGAGGGCGGCTTCGTTGTCCTTGAGGAGCTTCTGGCGCTTGGCGTAATCGTTCAGGGCGCGGGTGAGGGCGGTGCGGAAGCCGGTGACATGGGTGCCGCCGTCCCTGGTGTTGATGCAGTTGACGAAGGCGAGGAGGGTTTCGGCGAAGCTGTCGTTGTACTGGACGGCCAGTTCGACGAAAGCGCCTTCGATCATCTTGGCGACGTGGAAGGGCTTTTCGTTGTAGACCTTGCGCTTGGCGTTGAGGTGCTGGACGAAGCTGGCGACGCCGCCATCGAAGTAGAAGGTGGCCTCCCGGCCATCTCGCTCATCGAGCAATTGGATCTCGAGGCCGCGGTTGAGGTAGCAGAGCTCGCGGAAGCGCTGGGCGAGGGTCTCGTAGTCGTAGTTGGTGTTATTGGGGAAGATTTGGGGGTCGGCGATGAAGGTGATGGTGGTGCCGCGGACGCCCGTGGGAGGCAGGTCGGCCATCTTGGCCTGGGGCGCGCCTCGGGAGAAGTCCATGAAGACGTGGCGGCCATCGCGCTGGACTTCGGCGCGGAACTTCACTGAGAGGGCGTTGACGACGTGGGCGCCGACGCCGTGGAGACCGCCGGAGACTTTGTAGCCGCCGCTGCCGAACTTGGCGCCTGCGTGGAGCTGAGTAAGGGCCAGCTCGAGGCCGGTTTTGCCTGTGGCCTTGTGGACGTCTATAGGGATGCCTCGGCCATCGTCTATGACGGTGACGCTGCCGTCCTTGCCGAGCTTGACGACGATGCGGGCGCAGAAGCCGGCCATCGCTTCGTCCACAGAGTTGTCCACGATTTCGTAGACGAGGTGATGGAGACCACGCTCATCGGTGCTGCCGATGTACATGCCGGGGCGGCGCCGGACGGCTTCCAGGCCTTCCAGAACGGTGATGTCTTGGGCGGTATAACTTTCGGCTTTTGTGGCGACTTTTGTATCGTCTAACGGCATGGGAGGACCATCCACTGGAGATGAGTTTATGGCAACCCTCGCGGGGAGGGCTTTCTACTCTGTTGCGTAACTGGCATAAATCTAGCACAAACCGGGAGAAATTGGAAGGGGAGCCCGTAGGCAGGTTCTGAACCTGGAACAGAACCCTACCCAAAGACAGGAAGGAGGATTTTTCCGCGGATTGGGCAGATTTTAGGGCTAGAGTTTTTGGGGTTAGAAGGGGCTATCCGGAGCGTGCTTTAGATGAGTCCGGGAGCCGATCGGCTTTGCCTCCGATATTGAGGATTTTGTGTGATCTTTTCGCCTAGCGTTTGGAGGTTCTTTGCGCGGGCGGTCCGTTCGAATCCGGTCGTCCGCCTGAGGCGGATGGCGCCCCATCGCAGGAGACGGGGATGGCCCACGCGCCACGGCGACAGGTGTCAGCCGGCCGGGGTTCGACTTGTGAGCCTGCGGCGTTTGTCTTGCAGGAGCGCACGGGCCCCTGCAAGGGGTCCGGGCCGCTGGGCCGGGTGTGCTTTAAGCGAAGAGTCCCTCGAACGTCGCTGCCTGCGCTTTGGTTTAGGTGCGCTGGGCCGGTTTTGTCCCCGAGGCCTCGGGGGATTTGTGCGGCGCAGCGCCGGACGCGCCCGCGCGGGCACCAGGCAGAGACAGTTGTGTATAACCTCCTACTATGTAGTATAGGCAGTATCGTCAAGCGGGGGAAGGGTGAGAGAAATTCGTCCACAGATCGCACAGATTTACACGGATTGAGTGGTTGAGGAGATCGAGGCGGCGGAGCAACGGGCGGGCCTTTGTTATACTCGGCGCCGGTTGGGAGACAACGAGACGACGGGAGGGTGAGATGAAGGCAACGATAGCGCGTTTCAGCGCGAAGAGTCCTTCGGAGGCCGTCGTGGAGGCGATCACGAGGGACGGGGCGGCGATCATCGAGGGGCTGCTGACGCGGGAGGCGCTTTCCCGGGTGAACGAGGAGATCGAGGGGGCTATCGCGGCGGCAGAGCCGGGGCGGGCGGTGTTCAGCCCGGTGATGCAGGCCTTTCACGGGCCGGAGACGCGGCATGTGGAGGGCGCGGCGGGCGTTTCGCGGACGTTCGCGAGCGAGGTGATGTGCCACCCGATGCTGTTGGAGATCTGCGACCGCATCCTGCTGCCGGCATGCGCGCAGTATCAGCTGAACTTGGGCCAGATCCTCCAGCGCGGGCCCGGCGCGGGGGAGCAGCGTCTGCACCGAGACGAGGTTATCTGGAGCGACCTGCCGCGCCCGCACCCGGAGATCCAGGTAGCATCCATGATCGCGCTGGTGGATTTCACAGCAGCGAACGGGGCGACGCGGATCGTGCCGGGGAGCCACCGTGAGCCGGAGCGGTGGCTCGCGCCCGTGGAGCAGATGCGGAGGGCACCGCCGCCGGACCGGATCGTGTGCGCTGAGATGCCCGCGGGGTCGGCGGTGGTTTACTCGGGAGGGACGATCCACGCCGGAGGGGCGAACGCGACGCAGACGCCCCGACGCGGGGCGCATCTTTCGTACTGCGCGGGCTGGCTGAGGACGGAGGAGAATAATGTGCTGGCGGTGCCGCCGGCGATTGCGGCGAGGCTGCCGCGCCGGGCGCAGGAGCTGTTGGGTTACGGGATGTATAACGGGATGGGGCGCGGCGGCGGGTATCTGGGAATGGTTGACCTGCGGGACCCGATCGAGCTGCTTGCGGAGGGAAGGTTGGGGAGATGAGGGAGAGGATCAAGCCGTACTGACGCACTCTTCCGATGGGAGCCTGTGGGCTTGCACCCCATACTGCGAGTAGACCCTTCGCTTCCTGGCGGTCCCATGCGGAATCGGGATGAAACCAGCAAGGAGCGCTTCGTGCGCGAATCAGAGGTGCAGCAGGGTGGCGACTTCGTTGAGGTGGTAGTCGGCGTCACCGAAGAGGAGTTCGAAGGATTTGGCGCGGCGGAAGTAGAGCTGGAGGTCGTGGTCGTCCACATAGGCGATGCCGGCGTGGATCTGGTGGGCCTCGCGGGTGACGCGGCGGTAGGCGTCGCTGAGCCAGGCCTTGGCCTGTGCGACCTCTAGGGCGCAGGCCTGTTTGGCGTCCAGTTTCCAGGCGGCGAAGTAGGTGAGGTAGCGCGCGGTATCCACGTCGGTCGCCATATCGGCGCACTTGTGCTGGATGGCCTGGAAGCTGCCGATGGGCCTGCCGAACTGGATGCGCTGCTTGGCGTAGGCGACGGTCATATCCAAGGCTTGCTGCGCGCCGCCGACCATCATGGCGCAGGCGGCGAGGGCGCCGCGGCGGAGGAGGCCGCGGATGAGGGGCCAGCCTTTTTCCAGGGGGCCGATGAGGGCATCGCGGGGAACGGCGACGTTATCGAAGCGGACTTCGGCCTGGGCTTCGCCGCCGAAGGAGGGTAAGGGCGAGAGGGAGATGCCGGGCGAGGCTGCATCCACCAGGAAGAGGGAGATGCCGGCGGGGCCTTTGCCCGGCTTGGTGCGGGCGGCGACGATGAAGTGGGTGGCGGAGAGGCCATCGAGGACGAAGAGTTTTGTGCCGGAGAGTCGCCAGGCGCCTTCGGGGGAATCTGAAGAAGGAGCAGCCCCTCCTCTCGGGCTGGCGCTCGAGGCGGTGAGCTGGACGTCGGAGGCTTCATAGGAGGCGTCTGCTTCGCAGAGGGCGAGGGTGACGATGGCTTGGCCGGAGGCGATGGCGGGGAGGAGGCGAGCCTTTTGCTCATCGGAGCCGGAGGCGAGGAGGAGGTCGCCGGAGAGGGCGACGGAGGAGAGGAAGGGGGAGACGATGGCGGCGCGGCCCATCTCCTCCAGGAGAGCGGCGAGATCGAGGAAGGTCCCGCCGGAGCCGCCGTACCGCTCGGGGAAGGGGAGGCCGAGCCAGCCGAGGCCGGCCATCTTGCGCCAGAGGTCTGGGTCGTGCCGCGCAGGCGTTTTTTCCAGCAGCTTGATTTTCGCCGGAGGCGATTCGCGCGCGAAGAAGTCGCGAACGGTCTTGCGGAGGAGCTCTTGGGATTCGGACCAATCGAGGTTCATGAGGGCTAGGCGACGCTCTTGGGCTTTGTGCCCTTGGCGAATCTTCGGGCAAGGGAGAGGCCTTCCCAGAGGACGTAGAGGTCGAAGACGATGGCGGCGATGCCGTACCAGAAGTGGTCTTTGGCGAAGTAGTAGCCCGCCCAGACGAGGAAGCCGACGAAGAGGAAGAGGGTGACGGCCACGCCGAGGCGGCCTCTAGGAGATTTCAAGAGTTCTTTCATTATGGAATAGCACCTCTGATTTTTTGGCGGCCCTGAGGGCCGAGAACGGTCGTGGAGAGCCGGCGTGAGCGACGAGTAGACCCTTCGCTTCCCGGTTGTCCTGATGGGGAATCGGGATGAAGACAACCGCGAGCGCTCTTCGGTGCAGTATACGGAGTCTTCGACAGGGTGACAGGAATAATCATCGTGGGAGGCCTAGGCCGCGCTGGGCGATGATGTTGCGCATGAGCTCGCTGGAGCCGCCGCCGAAGGTGGGCATGACGGCGTAGCGGTAGCGGTAGTTGATGAGGCCATCGAGGGCGGCGCGGGGAGCGCCATCCGGCAGGAGGCCGAAGAGGCCGGCGATCTGCATGCCTGCGTTGCTGAGGCGCTGTTGGAACTCCGTGGCGAACATCTTGAGCATGGAGGCTTCATAGTTTGGGATGCGGTTCCGGCCGATCATCCAGGCGGTGCGGATGGCGAGGAGCTTCATGGCGCCGAGCTCGATGGAGAGGGCGGCGATGCGCTTGCGGACTTCGAAGTCTTTGGAGAGAGGCTTGCCGCCGCGGCGGGTCTCCTTGCAGTAGCGCACGAGCTCATCGAACTCGAATTCGAGGCGGCCCCAGGGGAAGAGGGCGATGCGCTCGAAATCCAGGGCGGCGGCGGCGTAGTACCAGCCCCGGTTCACTTCGCCGACGAGGCGGCCGGCGGGGACGCGGACGTTGTCCCAATAGGTGATGTTGGTGCGATAGCCCGCCAGGGTGACGAGGGGCTGGATGGAGATGCCCGGGAGTTTCATGTCCACCAGGAACATCGAGATGCCCTTGTGCTTGGGGGCCGATTGGTCCGTGCGTGCGGCGAGCCAGCAATAGTCGGCGCGCTCGGCGCCGCTGGTGAAGATCTTCTGGCCGTTGATGACCCAGTCGTCGCCATCGCGATCGGCGCGGGTCTGGAGGGAGGCGAGGTCTGAGCCGGCGTTGGGCTCGGTATAGCCGAGGCAGAAGTTGACTTCGCCGCGGGCGATGAGGGGGAGGAAGGTTTTCTTCTGCTCATCGGTGCCGAAGTGGATGAGGGTGGGCCCGACGACGGACATACCGGTGGAGCCGGGGCTCATGTGGTAGTAGGAGAGCTCCCAGGAATAGATGAGCTGTTCGATGGCGGGCTTGGCCTGGCCGCCGTAGTCCTTGGGCCAGGAGACGGCCATCCAATCCCGTTCGACGAGCTTCTTGACGAAGTCGCGCTGGAAGGCCTGGCCGTCTTCGGACTCGATCTGGCCGAGCATGCGGCGCTTGATGTCCGGGGGGACCTCCTTGGCAAGGAAGTCGCGGAGCTCTTTCCGGAAGCGGCGCTCCTGCTTGGTGTAGGCGAAGTCCATGGCGGGAGGATAGCACAGGAAGCGGGAGAGGGGAACGGAGGAGGCATCCACAGAGGGCATAGAGGCGAAGAGGAAGTAAGGAGCGAGGAGCAGGGTTTGCAATCGGCGGCGTGCGCGGCATACTACTGCACAGCAATTCACGAATCGGAAGGTGTGCGATGCAGGCGATCACGACGCCGATCCTGGCAAGCGTGCTGAGCGAGCGGGCGGACAAGAACATCGAATGGCTTGTGGCGGCCGTCGCGCTGACCATCGCGGCGCTGGCTCTCGCGTGGATCTATTTGCCGCGCACGGTCAAGCGGTTCATCGTGTGGATAGACGTCTATATCCCCGGAGACCTGACGAGCATGGCGCCGCTGACGGCGCGGCTGGCGACGCTGGCGGCGACGGGACTGATCTTGATGGGGCTATCGCTAAGCCTTGCGAACTCGCTGGGGGCGGACACGTCCGACTTCCTGCAGAAGCTGCAGGACAGCGGCATCGCGGTAGGGGATTGGTTCCGCACGCGGTTCCTGAAGATCGGCATCGTGATCCTGGCGGCGATGATCGGCATCCGCATCATCCGCCGGGCGATCCCGAATGTCATCGGCGAGTATGTGCGCCAGCAATTGCGGCCCGGGATCACCAAGGATGAGATAGACAAGCGGCAGAGGACGCTGGAATCGGTGGCGATCCACGCCTTTGGGAGCGTCATCGTGACGCTGGCGACGTTCGCGGTGCTGGCGGAGATCGGGCTGAACGTGGGGCCGGTGCTTGCGGCGGCGGGGATCGCGGGCGTGGCGATCGGCTTCGGCGCGCAGAACGTGGTGCGAGACGTGCTGGCCGGAGTGTTCATCCTGCTGGAGGACCAGTACCGCGTGGGCGATGTGATCCAGGTTGCGGGCATCGGCGGGATGGTGGAGGAGGTGACGCTGCGGCGGACGGTGCTGCGCGACCTGGAGGCGGCGGTGCATATCATCCCGAACGGGGAGATCAAGCTGGTGACGAACCGGACGAAGGACAAGGCGCGGATGGCTGTGGACTTGGAGGTGGCCTATAAGGAGGACATAGACCGGTGCATCGCGGTCATCAACCGAGTAGGCGAGGAAATATCGTCAGACCCGACGTTCGCGCCGCTGATCACGTCCAAGATCAAAGTGCTGCGCGTGCAGGAGCTGGCGGCTTCGGGCGTGGTGCTGCGCGTGTTAGGGGAGACGGTGCCGCTGAAGCATTGGGACATCGAAGGAGAGTTCAGGCGGCGGATCAAGAAGGCGTTCGACGAGGAGGGGATCGAGATTCCATTCCCGCATACGACGGTCTATTGGGGGAAGGGCCAGAAGCCGGGGCACTAGGCGGGAGGAAGGAACAGGGAAGAGAGGGAAGAGGCTGAGGGTCGGAGAGCGACAGGTCCACCGAGTGGAGACGCGGCAGCGGCAGTCGCAGGACAATCGCAACGCTTATGGTGACGACTTGGCGCGGCGGGAGTTGCTGCGGTAGAGGAGGAAGGCGCCGACGATGAGGATGACGATGACGGCGCCCCAAACTGCGGCGCCGCCTCCGCCGGTGCCGGGCGGCTCGACGACTTCGACCTCGCCGTCCACGGTGCCGAGGCCGTGGGCGCTTTCGACGGCAATGGTGTAGCGCCACGCGCCCGCCTTATTGAATGTGATGGGGTATTCATAGAACTCGGGGAAGGCGACGAACTGAGGGAACTCCACGCGGCCTGCGGTTGTGCCATCGGGCCTGACGCCGATGAAGACGATATCGAGGTCGCCCTCGAGGGGCTGTTGGATCTTGGCGTCCAGCACGCGGACGGTGATGCGGGAGCCGAGGCCTGCGGTGGGCCTCTTGACGCGGGTGACGACTGTGATGTCATAGGGGCCGCTGACGGCGCGGGCGTTCTGGTTCGGGAGGTCGGCGGCGGGGGTGGCCTGAGCGCGCGCGAGGGGGGCGGGGGAGAGAAGGAAGGCGACAGCTATAAGAAAGAGGAATGGGAGGAGGCGCGCGAAGGGGGGCCGGCGGCGAGCGGAGGGGGAGGCAGGCAAGGGATCAGCGCGAGGCGGGGCGGAACCTGTGGAGGGTCACGCCATCGCTTACCTTTTCGAAGGTTACTTCCAACGGCATGCCGATGCGCAGGTCTTCATTCTTGCAGTCCACGATGTTGCTGATCATCCGCACGCCTTCGGCCAGCTCCACAAGGATGACGGGATAGGGGACCTTGTCCTTGAAGGCGGGGAGGGTGGGCGGGTAGATGATGGTCCAGCTATAGAGGGTGGCCTTGCCGCTTGCCTTTTCCCACGTGAAGGATTCTGAGGCGCAGTTGGGGCAGGCGGGACGGGGATAGAAGCGAGCCTTGCCGCAGGCGCCACAGCGCTGATAGAGGAGTTCGCCGCGATTGCAGCCCTCCCAGAAAGGGGCGCTCTCTTGATCGGCGGCCGGGACGGGAACGGGTGCGTTAGCCATAGGTATCCATAAGACGGGAGGGATGGGGGAATTCTAGGTTTGGGGAGCGGCCCGTGTCAACAGAATTGTTTACCAGTTTGGTTGACATTATTGACACTCTGGACGACGCGACCGTAGTATTGGGATGAGGCCTGCCGTAGCATGGGCGGGTCTTATGTTAAGAAAGGTGGTAGCCTACCGTGTGGAACCCGTTCAGCGCACTCGCGGCGCTGTTCACTGGGGGTTCAAAGCGGAAGATCGAGGCAGCCAGACAAGAAGCCGAAAAGGTTATCAAGGAGACGGAGAACCGCCAGGCCGAGATAATCAAGGAAGCGAAGGCTGATGCAAGCAGGGTCCGCGCCGAGGCTGAGAACGAGTACAAAGAGCGACGCAATGAGATACAACGCCAAGAGCGCCGGATCCAGCAAAAAGAAGACAACCTCGACCGGAAGCTGGAGACCCTAGACCGCCGCGAACGACAAGTCCAGGATAAAGAGAAGGGGATAGACGAGCTCCGCCTGCAGATCGAAGAGACGAAGAAGAAGCAGGTGACGGAGCTGGAACGCGTGGCCGGCCTGACGAAGGAAGAGGCGCTGGCCCAGCTGTTGAAGAAGGTGGACGACGCGCTCGAGCATGAGCGCGCGAAGCGCATCTTCGACATCGAGCAGAAGGTCCGCGAGGAAGCGGATATGAGGGCTCGGAAGGCGATCGCGCTTGCGATCCAGCGCCTGACGAGCGACGTGGTCTCGGAATCCACGGTGACGGTGGTGCAGATCCCGAGCGACGACATGAAGGGACGGCTCATCGGCCGCGAGGGACGGAATATCCGCGCCCTGGAGCAGGCGACGGGCGTTGACCTGGTGATTGACGACACGCCGGAGGCGGTGACGCTCTCCTGCTACGACCCGATCCGCCGGGAGGTGGCGCGGGTGGCGCTGACGAAGCTGATGCTGGACGGGCGCATCCACCCGGCGCGCATCGAAGAGATGGTGAACAAGGCGAAGACGGAGGTGGAGGAGGATGTGCGGAAGGCGGGCGAGCAGGCGGTGCTGGAGGCCGGGGTGCTGGGCCTGAGCCGCGAAGTGGTGGCCCTGCTGGGCAGGCTGAAGTACCGGACCAGCTACGGGCAGAACGTGCTGAAGCACAGCATCGAAGTTTCGCATCTGGCCGGGATCATGGCCTCCGAGATCGGCGCGAACATCCAGGTGTGCAAGGCAGGCGCGCTGCTGCACGACCTTGGGAAGGCGCTCTCCCACGAAGTGGAGGGCGGGCATGCGGAGATCGGCGGCGAGATCGCGCGGAAGTACGGCATCAAGCCGGAGATCGCCGCGGCGATCGAAGACCACCACGTGGACGACCGGGTGAACGTGGAGGCGTTTCTGGTGGCGGCGGCGGACGCGATCAGCGGGGCGCGCCCCGGAGCCCGACGGGACACGGCGGAGCTGTACGTGAAGCGGCTGCAGGATCTTGAGGCGGCGGCGAACAGCTTCGAGGGAGTGGAGAAATCGTTCGCGATCCAGGCCGGGCGCGAGGTGCGCATCCTGGTGAAGCCGGAGCGTGTGGACGATATCAACGCCGCCAAGCTGGCGCACGACGTGGCGAAGAAGATCCAGGACACGCTGGTCTACCCGGGCCAGATCAAGGTGACGGTGGTGCGGGAGACGCGCTCCGTGAGCTACGCGAAGTAGCGGCCAGACGACTCATACGACGTAGACGCCGAACGACCCTGGCGAGCGCCAGGGTCGTTCCTTTTCGGCGCGGCTTTTCGCGCCAGAGGAGACGGGGTATACTAGCCAGGTTGGGCTAGAGGATTCCACGGAGCAGATCGGGGCCGGAAAGGCCCCGACTAGATAGAGCACGATGCGCGTACTGATGGTCGGCGATGTGGTAGGCCAGCCTGGGCGAAAGGCGGTGCGCAAGCTGCTGCCGAAGCTGAAGCAGGAGCTTGCGCCGGACCTGGTGATCGCCAACGGTGAGAACAGCGCCAACGGGCTTGGCATGACGCCGGAGACGGTGCAGGAGCTGTACGATTCCGGCGTGGATGTCATCACGTCCGGCAACCACGCCTGGGACAAACGGGAGATCGTCCCGTACCTGGAGAGCGAACTGCCGCTCATCCGACCGCTGAATTATCCGCCCGGTGTTCCCGGGCACGGGTACACCTTCTGCAAGGGGGCGCTCATCGTGAACGTGCTGGGCCGGGTCTTTCTGCCATCGGTAGACGACCCGTTCCGCGCGCTGAACAACCTGCTGGACGAAGAAGGCCACCGGACGAAGGTGGTGATCGTGGACGCGCACACTGAGGCGACTTCGGAGATCGGGGCGCTGGGGTGGTATTTCGACGGGCGCGTCTCGGCGATCCTGGGGACGCACACACACGTGGCGACGGCGGACGCGCGGGTGCTGCCGAAGGGGACGGCCTTCGTTTCGGACGTGGGGATGGTGGGGCCGAGGGGTTCGATCATCGGCAATGTGCCGGAAGACGTGCTGAAGCGGTTCGCGACGCAGCTGTATTCGCCGCTCGGCGTGGCGGACGGGCCTGTGACCTTCAGCTCCGTGCTGGTGGAGATAGAGGCCAGGACGGGGAAGGCGAAGAGCATCCAGCGCGTTGATCGAGAGGTCGCGTAGGATGGGCGCCCAGGTTGACCTGCACATGCATTCGACGTACTCCGACGGGACGCTGAAGCCCGCGGAGCTCATCGCGAAGATCGGCAAGACGACGCTGAAGGTGATCGCGCTGACGGACCACGACACGACGCAGGGGCTGGATGAGGCGACGGCCGCGGCAAAGGCCTTCCCGCACCTGACGATCATCCCCGGCGTGGAGATCAGCACGGAGATCGAAGGCGGCGAGGTGCACATCCTGGCCTACTATGTGAATAAAGCGGACGCCGGGTTTCAGAAGGAGTTGGAGCGGTTCCGCGCCTCGCGCTACGAGCGGGGCCAGAAGATGGTGGAGAAGCTGGCGGAGCTGGGGATGCCGCTCTCCTGGAAGCGGGTGCTGGAGGTCGCGGGAGACGGCGCGGTGGGCAGGCCGCATGTGGCGCGAGCGCTCATCGAGAAGGGGTACGTCGCTTCGCACCAGGAGGCGTTCGACAAGTACCTTGCCAAGGGGCAGCCGGCCTATGTGGAGCGGGAGAAGCTGACGCCGGAAGAGGCGATAGGGCTCGCGGTGAGGAACGGCGCGCTGCCGGTGCTGGCGCACCCGGCCTATGTGAAGGAAGTGGAGAAGATCATCCCATCGCTGAAGGCGGCGGGCCTGGTTGGGATGGAGGTTTATTATTCGACGTACAGCGAGGCGGACACGGCGCGGTTCAAGATGCTGGCCGACCAGCATGGGCTGGTGCCGTGCGGGGGGAGCGACTATCACGGGAACGGCTACGCCGGCGAGGTGGAGCCGGGAGTTGTGGGGCCGCCGATGTCCACGGCGGAGCGGCTGAAGGCGATGAAGGCGGCGAAGAGATAGGAGAGCCTTAGCGACGAGAATCCACTCCCTTTTGTTCTCTCCCGCGCTACTCGCGGATGAGAGTAGCTCGAAGACGAGCACAGCTCATCGGAATGAGCGATGGGGAGAGCAGGAGAGGAAGGCAGAGGGCCAAGGCACGTGACGCAGATGCTCGATAGCCAGCAGATTCAAGAGATCATCCCGCACCGACCGCCGTTCCTTCTGGTGGACCGCATCCTTGAGCTGGAGCCGGGGAAGCGGGCGGTAGGCATCAAGAACTTCACGGTGAACGAGGCCTTTTTCGCGGGGCATTTCCCGGGGAATCCCATCGTGCCGGGGGTGCTGATGGTGGAGGCGCTGGCGCAGGTGGGATGCGTGGCGATCCTGACGATGCCGGAGAATAAGGGGAGGCTGGTCTACTTCGCAGGGATCGAGGTGCGGTTCAAGGCGCCGGTGCGGCCCGGGGACACGCTGAAGCTGGATGTGACGCTGACGAACCTGCGCGGACGCATCGGCAAGGGGGCGGCGAAGGCGACAGTGGGCGAGAGCGCGGTGGCGGAGGGCGAGCTGACGTTCGCCATCGTTGACGCGCCGCCGGGCAAGGCGAGCTAGGCGGAAGGCGCGTGGCTACGACTAGCCTGCTGATCGCCTCGGCGTATTTCTTCTGCTCGATCCCGACGGCCTACCTTCTCGTCAAAGCGCTCAAGGGGATTGACCTGCGGACGTTCGGCAGCGGGTCAGTGACGGGTTCCAATGCGGGACAGGCGCTGGGGAAGTGGGCCGTCATCGTCGTCGGCATCCTGGATATCTTGAAGGGCGCGGCGCCGGTGTGGGCGGCCCAAGCCTTGGACCAGTCTACGTCTGAGCAGATGCTGGCGGGGATCGCAGGGGTTATCGGGCATAACTGGTCGGCGTATCTGGGTTTTCAAGGCGGGCGCGGGATGGCGGTGGTGATCGGCGTGATGCTGGCGCTGGCGCAACTGGAGTTGCTGCTGTTCATCATCGTCGCGATCTTCGGCATCGCATTCATCGGCAATATCCCTTTGGTGATGGGCCTCGCTATGCTCCTCGCGCCGATGTGGGCCTATGTGTTTGACGAGGATGCCGCGCTTATCTGGGGGTTCGGGACCATCGTCCTGCTCATCATCGTGAAGCGGCTGACCGGGAACTGGACGCCGTTGCCGCCTGATGGCGGAAGGCGGACCCTCCTGAACCGGCTCCTGTACGACCGGGATACGAAGGAGCGGCACGCCTGGGTGAAGCGGACGGGCGTGGACAACCGTGCGCCGACGCAGGAGGCGCGGTAGCGATGGAGCTGCGCTGCGCCAACCACCCGGACGTGGAGACGAGGGTCTCCTGCAACAAGTGCGGGAAGCTGATCTGCTTCCGGTGCATGGTCTCGACGCCGGTGGGCTACCGGTGCCGGGAGTGCGCGAAGATACGCCCCAATCCGCTGACGCAGGTCTCGACGGAGCTGTACGCGAAGGCGATCGGCGCGGCGTTCCTTTCGGGCGCGGCAGGGGCGCTGGCCTGGGGTCTGGCGAAGAATTCGCGACTGTACGGGCTGCTTTCCGTGGTGCTGGCGATGGGGATCGGCTACGGGATCGGCGTGCTGGTGAGCAAGGCGTCGAACCGGAAGCAAGCGCCGAGCATCGCGGCCATCGCGGCGGCGGGAGCCGTGGGAGCCTTTATCTTCGGCAATGTCCTTGGCCTTATCTTCCGGTTCGATGTTTCGGCCGGGTTCGCCTTCCAGCATGCCCTGGAGTTCAGGCCGTGGGACACGATCTGGAGCTGGCTCTCTCTGGCGCTTTCCGCGGCGATGGCGTACACCAGAGCGCGGCAGTAGATTCACTTTGCATGCGGATATATCTGGGCTACAATGCCGGGGCGGAAGCGGGTTTGCATGGGGGTCAAGGAGCGGGGAGCAGGGTGTAGAAGAGGAACGAACTCCCGGACTGAGCCGCTCCGCAGAAGCACGGCATAAACGCACAAGGGCTCCCAAGCGGGACCCAAGAAGAAAGGTAATCAGCTATGCCTGACATTGACGGCGGTCACCTGGTGGCGAAGGCCCTGAAGGCCGAGGGCGTGGAGTACATCTTCACGCTGAACGGCGGGCATATCTACGACATCTACGAGGGATGCGCCGACGAAGGCATCAAGATCATTGACGTGCGGCACGAGCAGGTGGCGGGACACGCGGCCGAAGGCTGGTCGCGGGTGGCGCGGAAGCCGGGCGTGGCGGTGGTGACGGCGGGCCCTGGGGTGACGGACACGGTGACGGCGGTGGCGAACGCCTTCCAAGCGCCGAGCCCGATGGTGATCATCGGCGGGAACAGCGGCATACGGTCGCTGCTATCCGGCGGGCTGCAGGAGTTCGACAGCGTGACGTTGATGCGCTCCATCACGAAGTGGGCGAACCAGTGCGCGGACACCTCGCGCATCCCGGACTTCATCGCGACGGCCTTCCGCCATGCGACGACGCCGAAGCAAGGGCCCGCGTACATCGAGATCCCGATAGACATCCTGGGCGGGCGGGTGCCGGTGGAGAAGGTGGAGTTTCCGAAGCAGTACCGGACGAAGGCGAAGATGCCCGGCGATTCCGGCTACATCCAAGAGGCGGCGAAGCTCATCGCGAAGGCGCAGCGGCCGGTGGTGATGGCGGGCAGCGACGTCTGGTGGTGCGACGCGGCCGGGGAGCTGCGGGAGCTGGTTGAGCGGATGAAGGCGCCGGTCTTCCTGAACGCCATGGGGCGCGGGAGCATTCCTGCGGGCCATCCGCAGCTGGGGGCGCAGGCGCGGCGGTTCGCGCTGACGCAGACGGACCTGCTAGTGCTGATCGGCACGCCGGTGGACTTCCGCCTGAGCTTCGGCAAGCCGAACCTGCTGCACCCCGAAGCGAAGATGATCCACATCATGCAGGACGCCACGGAGATCGGCCGCAACCGGGCCGTGGAGGTCGGCATCTCGGGGGATTCGAAGCTCATCCTGCGGGGGCTCTTGAACGAGCTGCCGAGAACGGGCCATGAGCCGCACGGCGACTGGCTGGACAAGGTGATGGCGGAGGAGCGCGGCTTCAAAGAGGGCGACCAAGCCTTACGAAAGAATAATTCGACGCCGATCCACCCTATGCGATTGGTGGCGGAGATTGACCAGTATCTGGACAAGGACGCCACGGTGATCGGGGACGGCGGAGACATCGTGACCTTCGGCGCCCGGGCGATCGGCATCCATAAGCCGGGACACTGGCTGGACCCGGGGCAGTTCGGTTGTCTGGGAGTCGGCACCGGCTTCGCCATCGGGGCGCAGCTGGCGCGGCCCGGCAAGCAAGTGCTGCTGCTGAACGGCGACGGCGGCTGGGGGCTGAACGGGATGGACATGGAGACGATGGTGCGCTTCAAGCTGCCGGTGGTCTCCGTGATTTCCAACAACGGCGGCTGGGGCCAGACGATCATGGGCGTGAAGAAGCGCTACGGGCGCGCCCTGGGCTGCGACCTCTCCCAGTCCACGCGCTATGACAAGATCGTGGAGGCGATGGGCGGCCACGGGGAGCTGGTGGAGCGGCCGGAGCAGATCCGGCCGGCGCTGGAGCGGGCTTTCAAATCGGGCCTGCCGGCCTGTCTCAACGTCGTCACCGACCCGAACGTGGGCTACGGCGAGATGCCGGGTCGATCGCAGAAGCGCATCTACTAAGAGGTTCAAGGAGCAGGGAGCAAGGGGTTCCCACGGCCGATAGCGGCTGTGCAGCGCTACCCGAACGCAGGCCCGCAGCGCACCATGTCTTTCGCAGTCCTAGACGGCGTTCGCATCTATTACGAGGTCGCAGGCGGCGGCCATCCGGTGATCTTTCTCCACGGGCAGGGAGTGGACCACCGCGAGTGGCAGTTCCAGGTGGAGGCTATTTCCAAGACGTACACGGTAGTGACGTACGACCATCGGGGGCACGGGAAGTCGGCTGCGCCGGAGACGGGCTACACGACCCAGCACTATTCGAAGGACCTGTACGGGCTGATCCGCCATCTGGGGATGACGAAGCCGTCCATCGTGGGGCATTCGATGGGCGGGAACGTGGCGATGGACTACGCGCTGACACACCCGGAGGCGATCACAACGCTGACGCTGGTGGATTCCGGGCTGGACGGCTTCGAGCGGGATGAGGCGTTCATCGCGAAGGCGAAGCGGCGGAGGAAGATCGCGCAGCGGGAGGGGTTGGGGGAGAAGTTCGTGCGGGCCTCGCTGCGGAGCGATGCGTTCGCGGGGTTGCGGGACAAGCCGGAGCTGATGGAGCTTTCCCGGCAGATGTTGAGCGGGTGGAGCGGAGCGAGTTGGAAGGACAAGGTGGTCTACCCGCACCCCGAAAAATGGGCGAAGGACCGGCTGGAGGACCTGAAGGTCCCGACGCTGGTGATGGTGGGAGAGCGGGACGGCGGACGGTTCCACCGCGTCGCGAGCCTGATGGGCTCGAAGATCCGGGTGGTGCGCACGGTGACGCTGGCAAACGTGGGGCACATGCCGCAGATGGAGGACCCGGAGGCGTTCAACGATACGCTTGTGGATTTCCTGGGGGGAGCGATCGGGAAAGCGCTGATATAGGAAGGCTCAAGGAGCAGGGAACAGGGGTTAAGAGAAAGAGCCAACAGCAGGGAGAACAACAGGCTAGCGGGTGGCGGCGATGATGGAGGCGGCGGTGATGAACCAGGCGAGGATGTTGAGGATGAGGGGCTTGTCCGTCAGGAAGATTTCCTCAGGACTACCACCTAGGTTCTTTTTGTGGATGAGGTAGAGGTAGCGGAAGAGCCCGAACATCACGAAGGGGATCGTGAGCATCATGGCGTTGTTTTCGGGCAGGTTGTCCGCTGTGAAGGTGTAGAGGGCGTAGGCGACGAGGGTGGCCGGGGCGACGACGGCGACGAACTGATCCAGGAGCGCCACGGAGTATTCCTTCAGCACCGGGCGTTGATTTTCCCCTGATGCATCGAGGGTGGCCATCTCATTGCGGCGCTTGCCGAAGGAGATGAGGAGCGCCCCGAGGCTGGTCATGATGTAGAGCCAGGGCGAGATGGGCACATCTATGGCCAGCGCGCCCGCCGCCGCCCGCAGGACGAAGCCGCCGGCAACGGCCATGACGTCTATGATGACGAAATCCTTGAGCCGAACGCTATAACCGACGGTAAGCGCTAGGTAGACGATAGCAACATACCCGAAGTTCGCGTTAATCAGGAATGAGAGGGCTAGGCCTACTGCGGCCAGGGCGACCGCGGCGACGAGGGCGAAGCGGTGGTGGAGGCGGCCGGAAGCCAATGGGCGGTGCTGTTTTTTGGGGTGGAGGCGGTCTTCTTCGATATCGAAGTAGTCGTTGATGATGTAGGTGACGCCGGAGAGGATGGAGAAAGCGAAGAAGCCGAGGGTGGCCCAGCCGAAGAGGGAGAGCTCGCCGGAGAAATCGTCCGCCGCGTGGTCGCCCAGGGTAAAGAAGAAGGCAAGGTAGAGGAGCAGATTCTTGGCCCACTGCTTGGGACGGAGGGCCAGGAGGAGATGCCAGAGCTGGCTGAGGGGGTTCATGGGCGGGGGAGGGGCGTCCACAGACCACACAGATATACAGAGAGCTGGTTCGAGGGAAGGGAGAGGTTATCCGCAGAAAACGCAGATGTGTGAAAGGGAACCGGAAGAGAATCGCTTCGTGCGTTCATAGGGGCATACAATACGCAGAGGATGGCGAAACATCAAGCGGGAATGGAAGTCAGTGAGCGAGGAAAATAGGAAGAGAAGATAGGAAGATAGGAAGGCAGGATAGGCCGCGTCGCATGAAACAGGTTAAGAAGCGAATAGACGTGCTCCTGGTTGAGAAGGGGCTAGCGGAAAGCCGGGAGAAGGCGAAGCGGATGCTGATGGCTGGTCAGGTGCGCATCGGTACGGAGGTCATCAGCAAGCCGGGGGCGGTCGTCGCCGAGGATGCGCGGCTTGCGGTGGAGCGCGGGTTGCCGTATGTGAGCCGGGGCGGACTGAAGCTGGAGCGCGCGCTGGAGGCGTTCAAGATCGAGGTGCGGGGCAAGACGGCGCTGGACGTGGGCGCTTCCACGGGGGGATTCACCGATTGCCTGCTGCAGCGCGGCGCGGCAAAGGTCTATGCCGTGGATGTAGGGACGGACCAACTACACTACAAACTGCGCCAGGACAGGCGCGTGGTCTGCATGGAGGGCGTGAACGCCCATTACGACTTTGCGCTGCCGGAGGCGGTGGGGATCGTGACGGCGGATGTCTCGTTCATCTCTCTAACCAAGGTTCTGCCCCAGGCGCTGAAGCATCTTACGCCGGGCGGCACACTGGTCTGCCTGGTGAAGCCGCAGTTCGAGGCGGGGCGCGAGCAGGTGGGAAGGGGCGGCGTAGTGAAGGACCCGCGAACGCACGGGGAGGTGCTTTCGAGCTTCCTTGTGTGGGCAATCGGACAGCGGCTGAGTTTCAGAGGACTAACGCCATCGCCCATCGAGGGAGACAAAGGCAACCGGGAGTTCCTGGCGGCGTTCGAGAGGCCGCTTGGGGGATAGCCTGCACGGGTTCTCATGAAAACGAGAAGATTTTCGCATTGACCGCCAGGGAGGGCGTGACTATACTGGTAGGGCGTTCATCGCACCTGCTGGTCGTTCCGATCCGCACAGCTCTCCAAAGGGGTAGGGTTGCTAGACAACCTGAACGAAAGCTGCGGAGTCTTCGGAGTCTACGCCCCCGGCGAAGACGTATCCCGCATTACCTTCTTCGGCATCTTCGCCCTGCAGCATCGCGGGCAAGAGAGCGCGGGGATCGCCACCGCCGACGGCGCGAAGCTGAACCTGCACACGCGGATGGGGCTCGTCTCCCAGGTCTTTGAAGAGGACGACCTGGAGCGGCTGAAGGGCCACATCGCCATCGGGCACACGCGGTATTCCACCACGGGCTCCAGCAAGATCGTGAACGCCCAGCCAATCCAGGTGAAGGGCCCCTGGGGGCCGATGGCGCTGGCGCACAACGGCAACATCGTGAACGCGGTGGAGCTGCGGGCCGACCTGGAGCGGCAAGGGGCGGAGTTCCAGACGACGACGGACTCAGAAGCTATCGCGTGGATGATCGCGCTGGCCCCGGGCAGGACGTGGCAGGAGCGCTTACGGTACGCGATGGCCCGCATCAAGGGGGCGTACAGCCTCACGATCATCACGTTGGATACGCTGATCGGCGTGCGGGACCCGCTGGGCGTGCGGCCGCTCTGCTTCGGGCGGCTGAACGGCGGCTGGGTGATCGCGTCCGAGACGTGCGCGCTGGAGCACCTGGGCGCCCATGTGGAGCGGGACGTGCGCCCCGGCGAAGTGCTTGTCATTGACAAGGACGGCGTCCAGACGTTCAACGGCGCGACAACGGAGCGCACGGCGGGCTGTGTCTTTGAGCTGATCTATTTCGCCCGGCCGGATAGCCGGATTGACGGGAACCCCGTCTACCAGGCGCGAGAGGCGATGGGGGCGCAGCTGGCGGTGGAGCATGCGGTGGAGGCGGATATCGTCACGGGCGTGCCCGATTCGGCGGTAGCCGCGGGCCTGGGCTACGCGCGGCAGGCGAACATCCCGTACAGCCAGGCGCTGACCAAGAACCGCTATGTAGGCAGAACGTTCATCCAGCCGGACCAGCGCCTGCGCGATCTGGGCGTGCGGCTGAAGTTCAACGCGCTGCCGGACGTGGTCCGGGGGAAGCGCGTGGTGCTGGTGGACGACAGCATCGTGCGGGGGACGACGACGCCGCACATCGTGAGCCTTTTGCGCAAGGCGGGCGCCGCCGAGGTGCACATGCGCGTGTGCGCGCCGCCCATCCGCTGGGCGTGCCACTTCGGCGTGGACATGGCGACGAAGGCGGAGCTGATCGCGGCGCAGAAGACGGTGGAAGAGATCAGGAAGAAGATCGGCGCGGACACGCTCGGCTACCTGAGCGTGGAGGGCCTGGCGAAGGCGACAGGGGGCGACGGCTCGAAGTTCTGCAACGCCTGCTTCACCGGGCGTTATCCGATCCCCGTCCAGCTTGAGCTGGACAAGTTTGCATTAGAAGTGGTGTAGAGGCCCCCGAGTGCATTCCCCGACGGACTCCGCCAACCAGTACGCGGCGGCGGGCGTTGATATTGACGCCGCCGAGCGCGCGAAGCAGCTAATCAAGCCCCTGGCGCGCTCCACGGCGCGGCCGGGCTATATGTCGGACATCGGCTTCTTCGGGGCCTTTTTCCAGGTGCAGGGCTACAAAGAGCCCGTCCTTGTCTCCAGCACGGATTCCGTGGGCACGAAGGTGCTGATCGCGATCCAGATGCGGAAGCTGGACACGGTGGGGCATGACATCGTCAATCACTGCGTCAACGATATCTTCGTCGGCGGCGCAGATCCGCTCTTCTTTCTCGATTATCTCGGTCTGGGACACTTAGTTCCCGAGGAAGTGGAGCAGATCGTGAAGGGGCTGGCCGCGGCGTGCAAGGCAAACAACTGCTCGCTGGTGGGCGGCGAGACGGCGCAGCTCCCGGCGCTCTACAAGCCGGGAGATTTCGACCTGGTGGGCTTCATCGTGGGCGCGGTGGAGAAGAGCGGCATCATTGACGGCTCAACGATCAAACCGGGAGACGCGATCATCGGGATCCCATCGAGCGGCCTGCACACGAACGGCTATTCCCTGGGGCGGCGGGTCTTCAACACGGAGAGCGACCCCAAGGCGCTTTCCGTGCGCCACGCCGACCTGGGGCGTACGCTGGGCGAAGCGCTGCTGGAGCCGCACCGCTCCTATTATCACGACGTGAAGCCGGTGATCGGGCAGGTGAAGGGGATGGCGCATATCACCGGAGGCGGCCTGCCGGGGAACGTGCCGCGGGTGCTGCCGAAGGGCGTGACGGCGGTCTTTGACCGCAAGGCGTGGAGCGTGCCGCCGCTCTTCCAGATGATCCAGCGGGCAGGCAAGGTGGACGACGAGGAGATGTTCAAGGTCTTCAACATGGGCATCGGCATGACGGTCTTCTGCGCGCCGGAGCACGTTCGCGCGATCACGGTCCGCATCCCGGATGCCAAGGTCATCGGGCAGGTCACGGCGCAGAGCGGCCCGCAGCGGGTCATTATCAATCCCTGATAGGCAACGGGGTTCCACTATGAAAGCGATCGTCAGCGTTTCCGATAAACGCGGCCTGGTCCCATTCATCCAGAGCCTGCAGGGGCAGGGCCTGGACCTCTATAGCACCGGCGGGACGAAGAAGGCGTTGCAGGAGGCCGGGGTCAAGGTCCACGGGATCAGCGACCTGACGGGCTTCCCGGAGATTCTGGACGGACGGGTGAAGACGCTCCACCCGAAGTTGCACGGCGGCCTGCTGGCGAAGCGGAGCGACGCGAAGCACACGAATGAGTTGAAGGCGAACGCGATTGACTACATAGACATAGTGGTGGTGAACCTCTATCCCTTCGTGCAGACGGCGAGCAAGCCGGGCGTAACCCTGGATGAGGCGCTGGAGAACATAGACATCGGCGGGCCGACGCTGCTGCGCGCCTCCGCGAAGAACTTCCCATCCGTGCTGGTGGTGGTGGACCCGGACGATTACGGCTGGGTGCAGGAGCGCCTGAAGGCCGGAGGCGTCTCCCAGGAAGAGCGGCGCAAGCTGGCGCAGAAGGCCTTCCAGCACGTGGCGCTGTACGATACGGCGATCGCCGGGTACCTGCGCGGCGAGGGCGACCCGTTCACGCAGGAGCTGACGATCGGCCTGACGCGGCTGCAGAGCCTCCGCTATGGGGAGAACCCGCACCAGAAGGCGGCCTTCTACCGGGAGGCATTGAGCGGCGAGGGGACGATCGCCAGCGCGAAGCAGCTCCACGGCAAGGAGCTTTCCTACAACAATATCCTGGACGCAGACGCGGCATGGAGCGCCGCGCGGGATTTCTCCGGGCCGACGGCGGCGGTGATCAAGCACACGAACCCGTGCGGCCTGGCTTCGCACAGCGACCTTGCCGAGGCCTACCGGCGCGCCTATTCGGGAGACACCGTTTCGGCGTTCGGAGGCATCGTGGCGCTGAACCGCGAGGTTGACCTGGCGACGGCGGAGGAGATCCGGAAGATCTTCTATGAGATCGTCATCGCGCCCGGGTACAAGCCGGATGCGCTGGCGCTGCTCCAGAAGAAGAAGGACCTGCGCATCCTGCAGGTCCCGCTGCCCAAGGGCAAAGTCGCCACCGGGCTGGACTTCCGCCGGGTGACGGGCGGCATGCTGGCCCAGGGCTACGACGACATCGCGGAGGAGGCGAAGACGTGGAAGGCGGTCACGAAGCGGCAGCCGACGCCCCTAGAGCTGGAGCAGCTGGCCTTCGCATGGGGCGTGGTGAAGCACGTGAAATCGAATGCCATCGTGCTGGTGAAGGACAAGACGCTGGTGGGCATGGGCGCGGGCCAGCCGAACCGGGTGGTGAGCGTGCACCTGGCGCTGCGGGCTGCGGGCGAGAAGGCGAAGGGCTCTGTGCTGGCTTCGGACGCCTTCTTCCCCTTCCCGGACGGGCCACAGATGGCCCTGGCCGGAGGGATCACGGCGATTGCGCAGCCCGGCGGCTCCATCCGCGATGAAGAGGTGATCAAGGCGGCGGACGAGGCGGGCGCGACGATGCTCTTCACGGGCGTGCGGCACTTCAGGCATTAGTCGCAGGCGCAAGAGGCGCGCGCTTCATCCGGCGCTCCTGGGGGAGAGGCCATGGGGCTATAATAGGTAGCCTGCATGAAGACGCTTGTCCGACTTCTCGCCTTCCTCCGTCCCCATAGAGGACTCGTCGCACTGGCCTTCCTGAGCCTTTTCGGCTCGACGGTCCTCTCGCTTGCCATGCCGCGCATCCTGGGCTCCTCAATTGACCGGGTGGCGGAGCAGGGCAAGTTCAGCTACCTGGCCTACGCCGGCGTGGTTGTTATCGGCATCGCGCTCGGGCGGGGACTTTTCGCCTATTTTGAAAGTTACTTTCGCGAAGCCCTTTCCCAGCAGGTGGCCTACGATATCCGCAACACCATCTACGATAAGCTCCAGCGCTTGAGCTTCGCCTACCACGATAGGCAGCAGACGGGCCAGCTGATGTCCCGCGCGACGGCGGACGTGGAGAACGTGCGGTGGTTCGTGAACATCGGCGTGGTGCGGCTGGTGTATCTCATCCTGCTCGTCGGCGCTGTGGCGGGCATCCTCATGAGCATTGACTGGGCGCTGGCGCTGATGTGCCTCGGCTTCCTCCCCATCGTGATGGCGCGGGGCGTGCACATCTCGCGGAAGCTGCGCGTGGTCTGGAACCGGGCGCAGGAAATGACGGGCGAGCTGGGGACGCTGATGCAAGAGAGCATGGTGGGCATCAAGGTGGTGAAGGCCTTCCACCGGGCGGAGTACGAGGAGCGGAAGTTCGCCGCGAAGTCGCAGGAGCTTTCCGACGAGAACCTGCTGGCGGTGCGCGTCCAGGCGAGCAATACACCGCTGATGAACTTCCTCTTCACAGGGCTCATCGGCCTGATGCTGTGGTACGGCGGCCACCAGATCATTGACGGCAAGCTGACGCCGGGCGAGCTGACGCAATTCATCCTTTACATGGCGATGCTGCAGATGCCGGTGCGCATCACGGGCTTCCTGATCAACCTGGTGGCGCGCGCGATCTCCTCCGGCGACCGCATCTTCGAGATCTTGGACGCGAAATCGCCGGTGGAAGAGCGGCCGGGCGCGGTGGAGCTGAAGGATGTGAAAGGGCACATCGCCTTTGAGCGTGTCTCGTTCGATTACGAAGCGACGGCGCCGCTGCTGCGCGACGTTTCGGTCGAGGCGAAGCCGGGAGAAGTGGTCGCGCTCCTGGGAGCGACGGGCTCCGGCAAGACGACGCTGGTGCAGCTCCTGCCCAGGTTTTACGACGTGACGGCCGGGCGCATCACGATAGACGGGACGGACGTGCGCGATGTGACGCTGGAATCGCTGCGGCGCACGGTAGGCGTGGTGCAACAGGATATCTTCCTTTTCTCGGCGACGGCGCGGGACAACATCGCGTACGGCGCGCAGAAGGCGACGCGAGAGCAGGTGGAGTGGGCGGCGAAGATCGCACGCCTCCACGATTTCATCATGAGCCTGCCGCAGGGCTATGACACCTGGGTGGGCGAGCGCGGCATCACACTCTCCGGCGGCCAGAAGCAGCGGGTAGCCATCGCGCGGACGCTGCTGACGGATCCGCGCATCATCGTGCTGGACGATTCGACTTCCAGCGTGGACACGAAGACGGAGTTCGAGATACGGGAGGCGCTGAACCGCCTGATGCAGGGGCGCACAACATTCGTCATCGCGCAGCGCCTTTCCACGCTGAAGCACGCGAACCTGATCCTGGTGTTGAAGGACGGGCGCATCCTCCAGCGGGGCACCCACGAATCGCTCCTGCGCGAGGTGGGGCTCTACCGGGAGATCTACGAACTGCAGCTGCGCCCCCAGGAAGAGGCGGGCGCGTTGGGCGCGCCTGCAGAGGCGCGGCGATGATGCACCACGGCGGCGGCACGGGGCATGGCCACGGACACCGCCACGGGCACGGGATGATGGGGCGGCTGGGCGACGGCGACGACGAGACGCTGGGGAAGCCGTATGACCATAAGGTCGTGACAAGGCTCTTCCGCTACCTGGGCCCGTACAGGGGAAAGATGCTGGTCGCCACGATCTCGACGCTGCTCTACACCGGGTCCATCGTGGCCGTGCCGTGGCTTGTGGGCGCGGGGATCAATGAGGTGACGGCGAGCGACGGGCGCGGGCTGAACGCCATCGTGATCGCCTTCACGGCGGTGGCCCTTGCCGGATGGGCGGCGAACTACGTGCAGTTGGTGGTGATGGCGCAGATCAGCCAGGGCGTGCTGTACACCCTGCGGACGCAGATGTTCCAGCACCTGCACCGCCTCTCGCTGGGGTTCTATGACAAGAACGAGGTCGGACGGATCATGTCTCGGGTGCAGAACGACGTGCAGACGCTGCAGGAGTTCCTCTCCAGCGGCGTCCTGAGCGTCTCCGAGTTGTTCAGCCTCGCGGGTATCGCAGCGGCGATGTTTCTCCTGGACTGGCAATTGGCCCTGCTGACGCTTGCGGTTGCGCCGGTGCTCATCTGCGCCCTGATGCGGTGGCAGCTTCGCGCGCGGAATAGTTTCATCCGCGTGCGCCAGGCGATCTCCGTGGTGAACGCGGGCCTGCAGGAGAATATCTCCGGCGTGCGCGTCATCCAGAGCCTGAATCGGCAGGACGAGAACCGCCGCCGGTTCGACGCCATCAACAGGAGCCACCTGACGGCGAATCTGGACGCAGGGCGGATGTCGTCGGTGGTCCTGCCGCTGGTGGAAGTCCTGATGGCAGTGGCGCTGGCCGTGGTGATCATGTACGGCGGCAACCAGGTGCTGCACACGAAGCTCCAGCTGAGCGTCCTCGTCGCCTTCGCCCTCTACATCCAGCGCTTCTTCGACCCGATCCGCAACCTGACGATGCAGTACACGGAACTCCAGCGGGCCATGGCCTCCGGGACGCGCATCTTTGAGGTGCTGGACACGAGGCCGGAAATCACGGATGCGCCTGGCGCGACGGAGCTTTCCCAGGTGAAGGGCGAGATCCGCTTCGAGGGCGTGAGCCACAGCTATGTGCCGGATATATGGGTGCTGCAGGCTATCAACCTGCACATCAAGCCGGGCGAGACGATCGCGCTGGTGGGGCTGACGGGCGCGGGCAAGACGACGGTGACGGCGCTGATCGCGCGGTTCTATGAGGCGACTAAGGGGCGCATCACGATTGACGGGCACGACGTGCGCCAGGTGACGATGCGCTCGCTCGCCAAGCAGATCGGCATGGTGCTGCAGGACCCGTACCTCTTCTCGGCGACGGTGCGGGAGAATATCCGCTACGGCCGCCTGGAGGCGACGGATGCCGAGGTGGAGCAAGCGGCGCGGACCGTGGGGGCGCACGATTTCATCATGAGGCTGCCGAAGGGCTATGACACAGTGCTTGCGGAGCGCGGCGGCAACTTGAGCGTGGGGCAGCGGCAGCTCCTGAGTTTCGCGCGGGCGCTCCTGGCCGATCCGCGCATCCTGATGCTGGATGAGGCGACGGCGAACATTGACACGCACACGGAGGCGTTGATCCAAACGGCCCTAGGCCGGCTGTTGAAGGGCAGAACGTCGGTCGTTATCGCGCACCGGCTTTCGACGATACGAGGCGCGGACCGCATCGTGGTGCTGGAGAAGGGGCGCATCGCGGAGATGGGATCGCACCAGGAGCTCTTGGCGGAGGGGGGGCTTTATCACAAGCTCTACACGATGAACTATCAGCTGGAAGCGGGCGTGTAGTAAGCCGGGACGGCCTTAGGCCGTCCCTACCCGGGCACCGGTGCTACGGGCAGCCCGGCACGGCGACGGTGAAGCCGGAGAAGCGCACTGCATCGCCGATTCCGATCCCTTTAGCGGCGACATCGCCGGCGTTGATTTCCAGGATGTAGCGAACAGGTCGCGAGGGGCTATAGACGGGCAGGCCTGTGGCCTGATTCGGGTCGCGCGGCGGCGGGACGTTGGCAGTGAGATCGGCGACAGCGCACTTGCCGTCTATCCACACGAAATCGAGGGGGATGAGCATCCCCTTCATCCAGAAAGTGTAGAGGGCGTCTTCCTCATAGGGGAAAATCATGCCTGTGGACGGCGCAAGCTGTGGACGGCCTGAGAGGCCTTTGGCCTTCTCATCGAAGGTACGGGCGACGTCCACGCGAAATGAGGCGGCGCCAACGGTGACCACCGGCCCCTGGACGGCTGTCGCCGTTGGCGTGGCGGCGGAGGTAGGCGAAGGTGGCGCGGTTGGCGAGGCGATAGGCGTGTTCGTCGAGGGGGGAGGGCGCGTCTGCGTTGCCGTCGGCAATGGTGAAGCGCTCTCGCAGGCGGCGAGGGCCAGCCCGGCGAGAAGCAGAGCGAGAGGCAGCTTGAAGCGAGGCATCGGCGTCACTGGAGGAACTTGTTCGTCATCGTGCCGTCAATCGCGACGGGCTTTTCGACAATCTTATTGTCCACGAGGAACTGGATGAAGCTGCGCCACTTCGCCTCGTCCATGAGGCCGAAGGGCTGTGGCGCCGATCGCCAGAGCGGCACGAGGAGGCGCACGCCGCGCGTCACCAGCTCGCGGTCGGACTCCTGGCTGGCCTTGACGACGGCATTGATGGCGGCGTCCGGGTTCTGCACTGCATAGGCGTGACCCTTGGCCACGGCGCGCAGGAACTTGCGCAGGTTTTCGTCGGCGCCCCTGGCACGCTTTTCATTGACGACGAAGACGAGCTCGTTGAACTCGGGCACGCCCCAGTCCTGAAGTTTGAAGACATTCACCGGGTGGCCTTCCATCTCGGCGAGCACGGCCTCCACGTTCCAGTAGCCGCCGATGATGGCGTCAACCTGCTTGCTGATGAGGGCCTTGCTCAACTCAAAGCCTACGTTAATCATGGTTACGCTGGATGGGTTGACTCCGGCCTTGCTGAGGACGGCTTTGAGGTAGACCTCTTCCGTGGGGATGCCTGTGAAGCCGATCTTCTTGCCGCCGAGCTGGGCCGGACTGGCGATGCCCGAGCTTCTCAGCACCTGGATCGAGTTGAGGGGCGTCGGCACGATGGAGCCGATGGCGGTGATGGGCAGGCCCTCGGCGCGGGCGAGGATGACGGCGGGCTCGTAGCTGATGGCGATATCGGCGCGGTTAGCGGCAACGAACTTCGGCGGGTCCTCCGGATTGCCGGGGGCCTGGAGCTTCACTTTGAGCCCCTCTTCCTTGAAGTAGCCCTGGGCCTCAGCCGCGTAGAGGCCGGCGTGATCGGCGTTGGGGAACCAATCGAGGATGACGGTCAATTTGTCTTTGTCGTCTCCACCGCAGGCGGTCATGAGCAGGGCGGCCATGAGGAAGAGGGCGACAGCGGTGGCGAGCAAGAACTTTTTCATTGGAAGCTCCGTTCTTAGTTTTGGGCAGATGGGCGTTTGGCCCAGGGGAGAGCCTTGCGCTCGACGAAGGCGACTGCGGAGAAGAGGATGAGGCCCATGAGGGCGAGAACGACGATGGAGGCGAAGACGCGGGCCGTAAGGAACTGGGCCGAGGAATATTTGAGGAAGTAGCCCAAGCCTTCGTTCGCGCCGACCCATTCGCCGAAGATAGCGCCGATAACGCTGACGGCGGCTGCGACCTTGGCGCCGGAGAAGAAATAGGGGAGCGCCGACGGCATCTGCACGAGCTTGAAGACCTGCCAGCGCGTCGCGCCCATGGAGCGCATGAGGCTGACGAGGTCGGGGTCCACGCTGCGGATGCCGTCCACCATGTTGATGGTGATAGGAAAGAAGGTGATGAGGACGATGACGATGATCTTGGGCATGAGGCTGAAGCCGAACCAGACGACGAGGACGGGCGCGATGGCGATGACGGGGACCGCCTGGGAGGCGACGACGTAGGGGTAGAGGGCCCGTTCGGCGAGGCGCGACTGGGAGATGGCGACGGCGAGCGCCGCGCCGACGGCGAGGGCGACGGCAAAGCCGATGAGCGCCTCCTCCGCGGTCACGGCGGCGTGCCGCATGATGAGGCCGGGGCTTTCGGCGAAGGCCTGGATGACTTCCCAGGGAGACGGCAAGAGCCACTGCTTGAGCGATGAGAAATCGGCGACGGCCTGCCAGACGGCGATGGCGATGAGGCCCAGGAGAAGCGAGAGCACGTAGCCACCTGCCGCCGATGCCAGCGGCGAGGGGCGGCGCGCGGCTCCACCGGGAGCGCGGGACTTGGCAACGGCGTTGTGGACGGCGCTCATGCGGCACCCGCCAGGGCGGCGCCATCGCGGAGGGCGGCAAGGAGCGCCGCCTTGCGTGCGATGAAGTCCTGGGTCAGCACAAGGTCATAGCGGCGCGGGCGCGGCAGGGTGACGGCAAGCTCGCTCCTCACCTGGCCGGGGAGGGGCGTCATGACGTAGATGCGGTCGGAGAGGAGCAAGGCCTCGTCCATGTCATGGGTGACGAGGACGACGGTCTTGCCGAGGCGCTCCCAGAGGCTTAGGAGCCACTGGTGCATCGCCGAGCGGGTGAGGGAGTCGAGCGCGCCGAAGGGCTCGTCTAGGAGGAGCAGCTCTTTTTCAAAGAGGACGGTGCGGAGGAAGGCGGCGCGCTGGCGCATGCCGCCGGAGAGGGTGTGGGGATGGGCCGAGGCGAAGGGGCCGAGGCCGAACTCCTCGAGGAGGGGCCGCGCTTTGGCGCGGGCTTCGGCTCGAGGGACGCCTGCGATCTCCTGCGCAAGGATGACGTTATCGAGGACGGTGCGCCAGGGAACGAGGAGGTCTTTCTGCGGCATGTAGCCTGCAAGGCCGACCTGGCCCGTGACGACCGCGCTGTTCAGGAGAACGCGCCCCTCATCGGGCGGGATGAGCCCGGCGATGACGCCGAGCAGCGTGCTTTTGCCGCAGCCGCTCGGCCCGATGATGGAGACGAATTCCCCCTGGCGGACCGAGATGCTGACATTGCGAAGCGTCGGCAGCTCCCGCGTCTTTTCGACGAAGGTCTTGCTGACGCCATGAACCTGCAGCAGGGGAGTCGTCATCGCCATGTGCTCGTCGTCCCTACGAGGTGGTTCGTCGGCCCGTGGCCTTGCCCGAGCGGCGCGGCGCCGGCGATGGCCTGGGTGACGAAGGACTTGGCCCGTGTGATCGCGAGAGGCGGGCGCATGCCTTTCGCCAGCCCGGCGGTGATGGCGGCGGAGAAGGTGCAGCCTGTGCCGTGGGTGCTCTTTGTTTCGATGCGCCTGGAGCGAAGCTCCGTGAAGGACTTGCCGTCATAGACGACGTCAATGGCGTCTTGGGAGTCGGCGTGACCGCCTTTGACGACGACCCACTGCGCGCCTGAGGAGAGTAGCTCTTTTGCAGCGCGACGCATCTCTTCAGGCGTTTCCACACGCAGACCGGTGAGGGCCGCCGCCTCATGGGTATTCGGCGTGACGACGGCAGCAAGGGGCAGAAGATGCTTGCGAACGGTGGCGCGGGCCTCTTCGGTCAGGAGGGGATGGCCGCCTTTGGCGATCATCACCGGGTCAACGACGAGGTTGGGGATGCGCAGTTCCTTCACCAGTGAGGCGACGAGGCGCACGACGGCGCTTGAGGAGAGCATGCCGGTCTTTGCGGCGTCTAGTCCGATATCGCTCACGACGCTGCGCACCTGCTTTTCGATGAGCGGCAGGGGAAGCTCAAGGGCATCTTGGACGCCCAGGGTGTTCTGCGCCGTGACGGCGGTAAGGGCGCTCATGCCGTAGACGCCGAAGGCCGTGAAGGTCTTCAGGTCGGCCTGGATGCCTGCGCCGCCCCCGCTATCGGAGCCGGCGATGGTGAGCGCGCGCCTTATGGGCTGAGGCTTCCGGGGACTCATGAGGCCTTTCTTTTCGCTCGTTGCTTGGCGAAATGGTCCCACCCTGTGGGCTCAACATGCTCGCGCCTGCCGTCGGCGTGGCGCAGGAGGATGCCTTGTGCGGACGTCGTCTCGCCGATGAGAGCCACCGGCGTGCCCGTCTCTCGCCGAACGCGTTCGGTGAGGTTCCGGGCCTGCTCCTTGGGGCAGGTGAAGAGCAGTTCGTAGTCCTCGCCGCCGTGGAGGGCGATGGCGAGCGGGTCCAATCGCAGGGATCGCGCGATGGAGCGGGTGGCGGGAGCGATCGGGAGGGCCGAGGCATCGAGCGATGCGCCGATGCCGCTCGTCTCGCAGATGTGGCCGAGATCGCCAGCCAGGCCATCGCTCACGTCAATCATCGCCGTGGCGAGTCCTGAGGAGGCGATGACGCGCCCTTCGCGTATGCGCGGGGTCGGCGTGCGGTGGGCCTTCGCCAGGGGCGCGATGGCCTTTGAGGGGCGCAGGCGGCGTTCCAGGGCGATACGGCCCATGGCGGATGCGCCTACGGTACCGGTGACAAGGATGGCCTCGCCGGGCTTGGCCGCGCCGCGGCGCAGCAGCTCGACTTCAGCCATTTCGCCCAGGAGGGTGATGTCTATGATGAGCATGGCGCTGCTGGTGATGTTGCCGCCGATGATCGCCGCGCCGAAGCGCCCCAAGCCTTCGCGGAGGCCCTTGTAGAGGCCGTCCACCCAGGCGGTGGGCGTCTGCGGCGGCAGGCCGAGGGAGATGAGGGCATAAAGCGCCGTGCCACCCATGGCGGCGATGTCGCTCAGGTTCACGGCGGCGCAGCGGAGGCCGAGGTCGCGCGCGGAGGAGCGTTCTTTCACGAAGTGGCGGCCTTCCACTTGGATATCGCAGGTGGCGAGGAGGAGCTTGCCGGAGTCCTGGCGGAAGGCGGCGCAGTCATCGCCGATGCCGAGGACGAGGCGCCCGGCGGCCTTGGGGTTGCCTCCGGCGATGCGCGCGATGAGGCCGAATTCGCCGAGGGCGCCGACGGTTTTCTTTTCAATAGGATGACTAGGCATAGCGCAGACTCTGTGAGTGACGGAAGGGAAGCACCCTCTCCCTGTCCTCTCCCATCAAGGGAGAGGAGGATAAGGAGTTCGATTTGTTAGACATAGGCGCGCCTCGCCGAGCTGATGCGCTGTCGGAGGTCCGCTGCCGCGGACTTCACATCGGGCGCGGAGACGACTGCGGAGATGACGGCGACGCTATCCGCGCCGGCGCCGATGACTTCGGCGATGTGGTGCGCCTTGATGCCGCCGATGGCGATGATGGGCAATCGCGTCATCCTGCGGATGGCGGCTATGGCCTGGGGGCCGACGGGCGGGCCGGCATCGGTCTTGCTGTTGCGCGCCTCATAGATAGGGCCGATGGCGACATAGCTCGCTCCTTGGCTTTCGGCTATCGCGACCTGCTCGGGATTTTCGACGGAGACGCCGATGATCTTCTCCGGCCCAAGGAGCCTGCGAGCCGACGGGAGCGGCAGGTCGTCCTGGCCCAGGTGCACGCCATCAGCGTTCACGGCGAGGGCGATATCGGCGCGATCGTTCATGATGAAGAGGGCGCCTGCGCGGGAGGCGATCTTCCTGATGCTGAGGCCCGTGCGGTAGAGCTCCAGGGACGAGGCCTCCTTATCGCGAAGCTGAATGACGTTCGCGCCGCCTGCGATCGCCGCTTCGGCGACCTCCAGGTGACTGCGGCCCCTTGCGAGCGCGCGGTCGGTGATGACGTAGAGGCTGTAGTCCAACGTGCCCCTGGCAGCCATAGGCCTACCTTCGCGACTTGGCGAGCCTGGCGGCGCTGAATTTGCCCAGGCCACCCTTCGTTTTACCGGTGGTGACGATATCGGCGATGAGGCGCGCGGTGATGGGTGCGAGGAGGATGCCGCTGCGATAATGGCCCAAGGCTAGGGTCGCGCCATCGTTCCCTGGGGCGGGGCCGAGGATGGGAAGGTCGTCGGCGACGTTGCGAGGGCGGAGGCCAGCGCGCGAATGATGGATGGTCGTCGCGCCCACGGAGGGAAGAAGGGACTGGATGTTGGTGAGCATCGTCGCCACGCCTTTGACAGTGACTTGCTGTTCGTAGCCTGCATCGTGCTCAAGGGTGGTGCCAACCAGGGTTGTGCTATCGCCCTTGGGAACGGCGTAGGCCTCGGCGTGGAGGACGGTGCGGGAAAGGGGGCGAGGAAGCTTGTTGACGTAGACGACCTGCCCGCGCACGGGGGCCACAGGCACGTCATAGCCGAGCCACTGGCTTGCCGCGCGGCCCCACGCGCCGGTGGCGAGGACGACGGCATCGGCGGAGAGCGTCTCCTGGGGCGTGCGCACCCCGGTGACCTTCACGCCGCGCTTCATCAGGCCGACGACGGGCGTCTCTTCGCGGAAGCGCGCGCCGCGGGCGATGGCCGCCCTGCGCAGGACTTCCACGAGGCGCGAGGCGCTCAACTGCGGCTCGCCTGGAGAGTAGGCGGCGCCGCGGATGGCCGGCGAAAGGAGCGGCTCGAGGCTTTGGGCATGCTTTGCGCTCACCCACTCGACGCGCAGGCCGCGCTCGTTGCCGAAATCGGCGAGGGCGCGCAGGCGGCGCTCCTCCTCCTCAGTCTTGGCGATGCGCAGGATCCCTGAGGGAAGGCATTCGGCGGAGAGGCGGGCGATCTCCTCCGCCTCCTCAAGGAAGGGCTTGTAGATGGCGAAACTGCCGAAGCCGAGTTCGATAAGCGCGTCGTCGCACATGCTGTCGGAGAGGGGCGCGAGCATGCCTGCGGAGGCGTAGGTGGCCCCCGAGCCGAGCTGGCGCTGTTCCAGGAGCGTAACGCGAACCTTGCGCCCGGCCAGCTCGTAGGCGATGCCGCAGCCGATGACGCCGCCGCCGACGATGATGACTTCAGAGGATGGTGTCATGGAAGATTTCCTCGGGGCGTGTGCCATGTGACGCTACCCGCCGCCGACCATCTGCACGATGTCCACCACATCGCCTGCGCGAAGTGTGACGCCGGCCCATTGGTCCTTGTGGACGACCTGGCCGTTGATGCCGACGGCGATGCGCTTCCCCAGGACGCCCTTCGCTTCGAGGTAGGCGATGAGGCCCATGGAATGCTCGAGGGTTTGGGGCTTGCCGTTGACGGTCAGCGTGATCATCGCGGCGCTCACTTTGCCGCCTTTAGCGGCGCTACGGCCAGTCGCAGCTCCCTGGCGGCGCGCTGGGCATCGTAGGCACTCAGGATGGCGGAGACGACGGCGACGCCTTTCGCGCCCGCCTTCAGCACCTCGGGCGCGTTGTGCGCCGTGACGCCGCCGATGCCCAGGCACGGGATGCGCACGGCGCGGGAGATTTCGCGCATGAGCGCGAGGCCTTCGGGCGTCTTGCCCGGCTTGGAGCGCGTCTCATACAGCGTGCCGACGATGAGATAGTCGGCGCCTTGCGCCTCGGCGGTGCGCGCGGCATCCACGCTGTGGACGGAGCGGCCGATGAGCAGATTAGCCCCGGCGACGCGGCGGGCCTCCACAGTGGGCATGGAGGCCTCCGCCAGGTGGACGCCATCGGCCCCGGCGGCAATGGCGAGATCCACGCGCTCGTTGACGATGAGGAGGGCGCGGCCCGCGATGCGCGCCTTGACGGCCCTTGCCAGGGCAAAGAGTTCGCCGCCGGGCAGGTCCTTCTCGCGCACCTGGACCATGGTGACGCCGCCTGCGACGGCCGCCGCGATCTTCTCGGGCAGCAGGTCAACGCTGCAGAGCGAGCGATCGGTGACGAGGCAGAGCGGGGCTACTTGCGAATGGACCATGCGGGCACTTCCTCCTGGGGGCTGGAGGCGGAGGCGTAGGCCTTTTTGGGCATGCGCCCGGCGAAGTAGGCCTTGCGACCTGCCTCGACGCCGAGCTTCATGGCCTCGCCCATGGCGACGGGGTCTCCGGCGAGGGCGATGGCGGAGTTGATGAGCACCGCATCGGCGCCGATCTCCATGGCGAGGGCGGCGTCCGAGGGCGCGCCGAGGCCGGCGTCCACAACGACGGGGACCTTGGCCTGCTCGATGATGATCTTGATCTGCTCGAAGGTGATTATGCCTTGGCCGGAGCCGATGGGCGAGGCAAGGGGCATCACGGTGGCGGTGCCGATCTCCTCGAGGCGCTTGGCAAGGACCGGATCCGTGTTGATGTACGGCAGGACGACGAAGCCTTCCTTCACCAGGACCTTGGCCGCTTCAAGGGTGCCGATGGGATCGGGCAGGAGGTACTTTGGGTCGGGGATGACCTCCAGCTTCACCCAATCGGAGAGGCCCATGCTGCGGGCAAGCCGAGCCGTGTAGATGGCCTCTTCGGCCGTCTTGCAGCCCGCCGTGTTGGGCAGGATGGCATAGCGCTTCCAATCTATGTAGTCCAGGATGGTGCGCTCGCCGGCGGAGAAGTCTATGCGCTTGAGGGCGACGGTGACCATCTCCGCGCCGGAGGCTTCGATGGCTCGGACCATCTCGTCCATGGTGCGGTACTTGCCGGTGCCCACCATGAGCCGAGAGCGCAGGCGCTTCCCCGCGATGACTAGATCTCTATCCATACAGGCCTCCTCCGCACAAAAGAAAACACCGCTCGCGAGCGGTGTTTTGAGAGGTGGCCTATGATCCCTGCGCTGGCATTACCCAGATCAGGTTCTAGCGGTCGTCCGCCTTAGGCGGACCTCTCAGCCTGGATACCCAAGCTCCCGCGTGCAACAAACCCACTATAGGCCCGTGGCAAAGGGGTGTCAATGCGAGGTCAACAGAAGGCGATAGGAAGGCTAGTCCTGCCTTGCTTTGAACCGGTGGTACCAGACAGCGTTCTTCAGCGCGCGCGCGGCACGGTCATACGAGGGGAAGCTGGGGACGCCTCCTGCTTCGAAACGGCTTGAAATCGTCTTGATGAGCTCGGCATCGGCAACGGGCTTGGGCGAGACGGTGACGCCGACCAGCGGCTTCTTCCCGCCGCGCTCCTTCAACTTCGCCATAGCGTCAATCTGCGCATCGGCCATGCCGGCCGCGCCGCGGAAGCTGAGGATGGGCACCTGCATGACGATGACGTCAATAACCGGGTCGTCGGTGAGGATGTCCAGGATCGTATCGAGCTCTTTGCGGTTGGTGCCCAGGTCTATCGGGTTGCTGAAGCTGGCGCCGACGAGGCTGAAGAATTCGCCGAGGCGCTTATAGGACTGCTGGGAGAGGGCCGGGACGCCCATGCCCGCGTGCGCGAAGGCGTCCGTGATGGAGACGGACTGGCCGCCTGCGCCGCCCATGAGGCCGCAGCCGCTTCCCGTGAAGGGCGGCAGCTTCACCAGGGCCTTTGCCGTATCCAGGGCCTCTTCCAGGTTCCGGACCAGGATCGCGCCCGTCTGCCTGCAGGCGGCCTCCCAGACGGCTAGGGATTCGGCGAGGGAGGCGGTGTGAGACGAAGTGGCGCGCTTGCCCTCCTCCGTCTGGCCGCCCTTCCAGATGATGACGGGCTTCTTTGCCGTCGTCTCCCGGAGGAGCTTGAAGAAGCGCCTGCCGTCCTTGAGGCCTTCCACATACATGACGATAACCTGCGTTTGGGCGTCCTGGGCCATGTACTCCAGGAAGTCGGCGTTCTCCAGCACGATGCCGTTGCCGAAGCTGACCATCTTGCTGATCTTTAAGCCGAGCTCCGGCGCGGCGAGGGAGACGGAGATGCCGTGGGAGCCGCTCTGGCTGCAGAAGGCGATATTACCGCCTTCATAGACGGGCTGGCCTGGAGAGAAGCAGAGCCCCGCGCCCGGGTTATAGATGCCCATGCAGTTGGGGCCGATGAGGACCATGCCCGATTGCCTGGCCATGCCAAGGACCTTGCTCTGCATCTCCATGCCGTCGGCCGTGTGGGTCTCGGCGAAGCCGGCGGTGAACATGGTGACGCCGCCGACCTTGTGGGTGATGCAATCGGCCAGGATGCGCGGGGCCACGGAGCGCGGGACGGCGATGATGCCATAGTCCACCGGGCCGGGAACTTCGGCCAGGCTCTTGAAGTTCCGGATGCCCATGGCCTCTATGCCGGGGATCTCGTTCGGGTCTATCTGGACGGAGTAGACATTGCCCTTGAACTGCTTCTGGCTGGAGAGCCACAGGTAGTTGGCGGCCTTCTTATCGCCAAAAACGACGACGGTCTGTGGGTTAAAGACGCGGTCGAGGGCGGCATGGGAGACGGGCATTGGGGGCCTCCTGAAGGCGGGAGGATTATAGCGCAGAGGCAGACGCCCTTGACGCGCCCTGTACAATTTGAGACGAGGTCTCACTTATGCCTGCCAAGGCACACCACCCGCTCGTCGAAGAGTCCCTTAGGCGCCTGGAGGAGAAGGGCTACCGCCTTACCGGGACGCGGGAGGATGTGGCGCGCGCGGTGGCCCAGCAGGGCAGCCACTTCACGGCGGAGTTGCTCTGCGAAGCCCTGCCGCGCGTGGGGCGGGCCACGGTCTATCGCAACATCAAGCTCTTGGTGGAGATGGGATTCCTCTGCCGGGTTCTTATGGAGGACGGCGAGCTGCACTATCAGGTGAGCCACAAGGGGCACCATCATCACCTGATCTGCACCTATTGCGGCCAGTCCCAGGACCTCCTGAACTGTGACTTCCAGGGCATGTTGAAGGAGAAGGCCTCCGCCCAAGGCTTTGAGGTCGAGCGCCACACCGTGGAGCTCTACGGACGGTGCCGCACCTGCGCCAGCGAGGCGACGGCGGCCTAGCTGCGGAAGTTTTGCAAGCGAACTAGACGAGTTATCAAAAGGAGACAACGTTGAGATGAAGT